>SKEG01000073.1_pt1 | contig 120093 bp, 94 predicted proteins | sample 4826631 | NCBI WGS metagenome assembly SKEG01 (sample SAMN11008815, study PRJNA524170) | human gut metagenome | biome: Human fecal sample; material: Feces; isolation source: fecal sample from pouch patient p26, p34, p50 | host: Homo sapiens | place: Israel: Tel-Aviv | collected 2016-11-02
ACTCTTCGACGATGCGGTCAACCATGAGCTCATGGTTGGCAAGGTTGAAGTACGGGTGCATGTAACGCACGTCATCCTCGCGCAGCTCAGGCATGTTGGCGCCGACGACGAGCGGATAGTTGGCCACGACCGGGCAGTTGTAGTGGTTGTCCGTGTTGGGCACGAGGTTCTCCTCGTAGCTCACGCACGGGTAGAAGATGGTCTTGACGCCCTTGTCGAGCAGCCACTTGATATGGCCGTGCACCAGCTTGGCCGGGTAGCAGATGTTTTCGGAGGCGATGGATTCGATGCCGGTCTCGAACAGCTCGTGGGAGCTGCGGCCGGAGATCATCACCTTGAAGCCCAGCGAGGTGAGCAGCGTGAACCAGAACGGGTAGTTCTCGTACATGTTGAGGGCGCGCGGGATGCCGATTTCGCCACGGGTGGCGGCCTTGTCGGTAAGTCTGCGGTAGGCGAAGCAACGCTTGTACTTGTAGTCGTACAGGTTCGGGCGGTCGGAGCGCTTCTTCTTGGCGTCGCCGCCGCGTTCGCAGCGGTTGCCGGTCACGAAGCGCGAGCCGTCGGAGAACGTGGTGATGGTGAGCTTGCAGTGGTTCTGGCACAGCTTGCACACGTCACGCTCGGTGGTCATGCTCATGTTGTCGAGCGCTTCGCCGGTCAGGATGGAGCTGGCGGTGTGGGCCACGCCGTCCACGACAACGACATGGACCTCAGGCTTGGCCGGCTCGGTCTTCTTGAAGGCTGCGGCCTTGGGCTCGGACTTGGGTGCGGGCTCAGCCTCGGACTGTTCCTCGGACCCATCGGCCTTAACCACCACATCCAAGTGGTCGGCCTCATCCTGATAGTGCATGCGGGCGGTGAGGGCCGCGCCGAACGCGCCCATGAGGCCGGCGATGTTCGGTCGGGTGACCTGACGTTCGGTGAGCAGTTCGAACGCGCGCAGCACGGCGTCGTTGAGGAACGTACCGCCCTGGACCACCACAGTGTCGCCGAGTTCGCCGGAATCGCGCAGCTTGATGACCTTGTACAGGGCGTTGCGCACCACGGAGTAGCACAGGCCGGCAGCGATGTCCTCGATGGAGGCGCCTTCCTTCTGCGCCTGCTTGACCGAGGAGTTCATGAACACGGTGCAACGCGAACCGAGGTCCACCGGATGGGTGGAAGCCAGAGCCTTTTGCGTGAATTCCTGAATCGTCAGGCCCATGGACATGGCGAAGGTCTGCAGGAACGAACCACAGCCGGACGAGCAGGCCTCGTTGACGGCGATTGAATCGATAACGCCATCGGTGATGGCCAAGTACTTCATATCCTGGCCGCCGATGTCGATGACGGCGGTGACGCCGGGGCTGACCATTTCGGCGCCACGATAGTGGGCCATGGTCTCCACCACGCCCTCGTCCAAGTGCAGGCCGGTGGTGATGAGGCCTTCGCCGTATCCGGTGGCGCAGGAGCGTGCGATCCACGCGCCTTCGGGCAGCTCAGACTGAATCTTCTTGACGATGTTGATGGCGGCGGTCAGCGGGCTGCCTTCGTTGTTGGCGTAGCTGGACCAGACGATTTCACGGTCGTCGTTGACGAGCGTGGCCTTGATGGTGGTGGAACCGGCGTCGATGCCCAGGAAGTGCGGGCCATGCGCGCCTTCGAGGGTGCCGATGTGGATGTGTTCCTTATGGTGACGCTTGTTGAAGTCCTCGCGGTCGGCCTCGGTGGGAAACAGCGGCGGCATGGTGGGCGTGTTGGAGGGCAGGTTCTTCAGCTCGTCCAAACGCTTCAGGATTTCGTCGCAGGTGTAGGCCTCGAAATGGTGGCCCTGATCGTCGGAATCCGTGTCGGCCTGCAATGCCGAACCGTAGGCCACATACAGGTGGGCGTCGGTCGGCACGATGAACTCGTCGACCTTGCCTTCAAGGGCACGCTGGAAGGCGGCGCGCAGTTCGGACATGAAGAACAGCGGGCCGCCGAGGAAGATGACGGTACCGTGGATCGGGCGGCCAGAAGCCAGGCCGGCGATGGTCTGCGTGGCCACTGCGGTGAAGATGGAGGCGGCGAGATCAGGCTTGGCCGCGCCGTCGTTGATCAGCGGCTGCAAATCGGTTTTGGCGAACACACCACAACGAGAAGCGATCGGATACAGGTTCTCGTAGCTCTTGGCCATCTCGTTAAGGCCTGCGGCGTCAGTGTCAAGCAGCGTGGACATCTGGTCAATGAACGCGCCGGTACCACCTGCGCACGAACCGTTCATGCGTTGTTCGGGCGTGGGTTTCAGGTAGGTGATTTTGGCGTCCTCGCCGCCGAGCTCGATGATGACATCGGCCTGCGGGTATTCCTTGTCGATTGCCTCGGTTTCGGCGATGACCTCCTGAATGAAAGGCACATGCAGATTGTCAGCAAGCGCCAGACCGCCGGAACCGGTGATAGACAGGCGAATCGGTTCGTCGCCGCGTCCGAGGTCCACAAGCTTCTTGTGGATGTCGACCAACAGGCCGGCCACGGTGGCACGCACGTTGGCGTGGTGGCGTCGGTAATCGGAGAAGAGGGTGTCTCCCAGGGAATCGGACTGATCAAGCACCACGGCCTTGACGGTGGTGGAACCGATGTCCAATCCCACACGCAGGGGCTTCGGGTGTGAAGCGGGCTTTACGCTCGCGTCAGTGGCGATGTCAACCATGTGTTCCTCTTAATTCCGACTTCCGGGAGTGCACGCTTTGAGGCATCATGAACCGTTTCGGGACGGCTGGCAGATACCCTGCGGACGGCTTCGCCCGGCTACTTCTTATGGAATATTAGTCCGACCACCTGCCCAACATGGCACGAGGCGAGGCGATTTCGCTCACGGGAAGGCCTTTTCCCAACAGTTCCAACGATATTGCTGAGTGCGGCATTCCAGAACTGCTACTACGAGGCCTGTTGGCCTTCGCCGGCTTCGCGGTCTTTCAAATAGATTTCGGGGATATCTCGTTCTTGATCGTGGAGCTTGGCCCAGATGACCGGTTCGCCGGCTTCCAGAGACTTGGGCACATCGAGGATGCGCTGGTTTCTGGAGCCGCGGAATTGCAGCAGCGAGTCCTTCTGGTCTCTGAGGTAGCGGCCGTCGACGAGAATGTCGATGAGATGTAGCAATTCAAGCTTGTCTGGGGTTTCTCCGGGGCGCATGAGTTCTTCCCATGTGTAGCCGGTCCACGACCAGATATCTTTGGTATGACCGAATTCCTGGCGGATACGTTGTGCGAGCGGCACCAGCACGGGAGTGTTGAGGAATGGCTCGCCGCCAAGGAACGTAATGCCTTGCACCCATGGGGCTTTCAGATCTTCGATGATTTTGTCTTCAAGTTTTTGCGTGTATTCGTGGCCGGCTTGGAAATCCCAGATGGAGGCGTTGAAGCAGTCGACGCAGTGGAAGGGGCAACCGGAGACGTAAAGGGAGTTGCGCACGCCTTCTCCGTCGGTGACAATGAAGGTTTTGTAGTCGGCGATCATCCGCTTGGACATGCGCCGGCCATCCCATTGACCGGCTTTCGGATCGTTGGCAAGACCGTTGGAGGGTACGGAGGGGCCACGCCCGGTCTCGCCGGCCGCAAAGTCATGGCGCTTGGGTTCGGGCTTGGTCGTATGCAGCTCCGGCATGATTCCCTCCTTACGGAAAGCATTAGCTCCCGCTGGCGGGAGCTGTCCGTCATCAGACGGACTGAGGGTGGTCAACACCATAAAGGATGACCGCCCTCAGTCTCGCTTACGCTCTACAGCTCCCGTCAGCGGGAGCAAGTATAAACCCTACTTGGTCTCTTCGAACCACTCGCGAGTGGTTCCGTCATCCAGCGTCACACGACCGGTTTCGCCGCTCATGTGCTTGACTCGGTGGGCAATTTCCTCGTGACGGCCGTGCACCATCGGGCGCTGGACCGGGCTGCCGAGATAGCCGCAGGTGCGCTTGGTGACGTTGCACTTGTCCGGGTTGGAGTTACCGCACTCCGGGCACTTGAAGCCTTCCTCGGTCGGCTCGAAGTCGCCCTGGAAGCCGCACACGAAGCAGTGGTCGATCGGGGTGTTGGTACCCAGGTAGCCGATGCCGATGTTGTAGGCGTAATCCCACACGGCTTCGAGCGCCTTCGGGTTGTCCTGCAGGCACGGGTACTCGCAGTAGTTGATGAAGCCGCCGGAGGCGTAGTACGGGAAGTCCTTCTCGTAGCTGAGCTTCTCCATCGGGGTGGGCTGCAACCACACCGGGTAGTGGAAGGAGTTGGTGTAGAAGTCGTGGTCAGTCACGCCTTCGATACGGCCGAACTTTTCACGGTCCATGCGGTTGAAGCGGTCGGTCAGGGATTCAGCCGGAGTGGAGTACACGGAATAGTGGTAGCCCTCCGCTTTGCTCCACTGCTTGCACAGCTCGTTCATGCGCTTGACGATGGACAGCGCGAACTCCTTGCCTTCCGGATCCCAGCCGTGGTCGCGAATCCAGTTCTTGCCGTAGAAGACCGCGGTGGTCTCGGCAAGGCCGATGTAGCCGAGCGACACGGTGGCACGTTCGTTCTTGAACAGCTGGTCCACGTTGTCGTTGGCACCAAGACGACCAAACGCACCGAAGCGGAACAGGGTCGGGGCGTTGACCGGGGTGGCTTCCTTGCAGCGCATGATGCGGAACTGGAGGGCCTGATGGGCGACTTCCATACGCTCCTCGAACAGCTTCCAGAAGCGGGCCTTGTCACCGTGGGATTCGATGGCGATACGCGGCACGTTGACGGTGACCACGCCGAGGTTCATACGGCCATCTTCTTCATCCTTGCCGGTCTGCGGGTTGATCCAACCCTGCAGGAAGGAGCGGCAACCCATCGGAGCCTTGAAGGAGCCGGTGATCTTGACGATGTTCTCGTAGAACACCACATCCGGGTACATGCGCTTGGTGGCGGACTCGAGGGCGAGCTGCTTCAAATCGTAGTTCGGGTCACCCGGGTCGGCGTTCACGCCGTGCTGCACAGTAAAGACGAGCTTCGGGAAGATGGCGGTGTGGTGTTCCTTGCCGAGGCCGCGAATACGGTTCAGCAGGATTGCGCGCTGCACTTCACGAGAGAACCAGTCGGTGCCGAGACCAAAGCCGACAGTCACGAACGGGGTCTGGCCGTTGGACACACGGTTGGAGTTGATCTGGTATTCCATGGTCTGCATGGCATCATAGATGGCCTTGCGGGTACGAATCTTGGCGAGGATTTCACGCTCCTGCTCAAGTTCGTCAACGTCGGTGTGGAACGGGGTGTCCATCGGCAGCGGTTCGCGGGAACCGAAATGCAGCTTGTCGGGCTCGTTCCTCTTGGCGCTCTCGACCTGACGACGGGCGAATTCAACCGGCATGCCGTCGGGGATGGTCTCACGAGCTTCCTCAAGGAACTTCTCGTAATCCTTCTTGGCATACTGGGCAAGATGCTCGTCGGCACGGTTGGCGGTCTGGCCACCATACTGGCTGGAGGCCACGTCCTTCATGATCTGGGTAATCTGGGTGGCCGCAATGGCGATGGACTTCGGGGAAGCCATCGGAGCGTTGCCAAGAGTGAAGCCATTGGCCAACATGTCCCAGAAGTTCGGCAAGGAGCAGTTGGACTGGGCAGTGAACGGCGAATAGTCGGCATCGTGGAAGTGAATGTCGCCCTTCATGTGGGCGTTGGACACCGCCGGCGGCAGCATGTTGAACGCGGCGGCCTTGGACACGGCACCGGCCAGCAGATCACGCTGGGTGGAGTAGACGTTGGAATCCTTGTTCGCGTTCTCGTGAATCAGGGTCGGGTCATGATTAATGAAGCGAGCAACGGCCTCGTTGACATCAGTGGCCTTGGCACGCTGAATGTCTTTGTCGAGACGGTAATTGGTGTAGGCGCGAGCCACATCGTACAGGTGGGCGTCAATGAGGGCGTGCTCCACGAGATTCTGGATGTCCTCGATTTTGGCGGGGCCGGTGTAACGCCCCTTGATTTCGCCTTCGACTTGGTTGGCGAAACCACGGATCATGGCATCTTCTTCGGGGCCGACTTCCTTGTTCAGGTCGCCGAAAGCAGACTTGACCGCAGAGATGATGTTGATGGGGTCGAAGTCGACCACACGACCATCACGCTTCTCAACGAGCACGGTGGAGGCCTTGGCGGCCACCTTGGTCTCGTTATCGGTGACGGTTTCCTCCAGCACCTGTGCGCCCATCGGGCACCCCTTTCCTATAAGGCGAACACTCTCCTGAGTTCCGCATTTTGGCCGCACTCGACGTGGGCCACACGAAATTACATTGATATCGTTTTCTTGAACCTCTAGAAGAATACGGCATCCCCACCCCTATATCTAGTGCTCAACAGTGGTGTGTCGAACTATTTATAGGGTTTTTCGGCTATTTTTCGCCAAAACTACAAGTGTGTGATTAGCGTAACTGTTTTCTGCTCGCGTGTCGCACAGCGAGCTCACTGACGACTCTCAATCGTCAGTGCAACGCATATCTCACTCCTCTTCATAGCACCCGTTTCTTCGCCATAATGACTCCTTTCTTCTGATGCACCAGACCATCTCCATCATCGGCTGATACATCGCTTCGTACGGTTCTTGCATTCATCATCACACCGTTTTCAGGCGACGGTAAATTTTTACCGTCATCAACCAACGCACTTATAGTGGAGTGCATGACTACTGCAATGGGCTACTCATCTACCGGCCGTCCACCGACCGCCGCTTCACTGGCCTCGTCTGGCTTTGAGCCGGGTCAAGGCACTTTCGCGCCCGATCGGGGCGCCATCAATCTGCCGAATGAGCCTCGCCCTATCGATCAGCTGCCTGCACGCGCCGCTGAAACCACCGCGCAAAATCCGTGGCCGGTAAGCGTGCTGAGCCAGAAGTTCTACGGTGCCGTGGAACGATGGCCGTCCGCGTGGGTCACCGGCCAGATCACGCAGATCAATACCCGTCGCGCCGGCTCGGCCTACATCACGCTGCGCGACGACTTCGAGGATATCGCCATGGAAGTCAATGGCTTCGGCAGGTTCGCGGCCGCAGCCAGCCAGTTCGTTCAGGGCGACCGCGTGGTGATTCACGGCAAACCGAACCTGTGGATGAAGCGCACTTCGCTGTCGTTGCGCGGGGACACGATTCTCAAGGTCGGAGCCGGTGGCAGCCTCAAGGCCATGATCGACGAATTGCGCAAGCAGCTTAAGGGCGAGGGCCTGTTCGATGCCGATCACAAACTGCCTCTCCCGGAGTTTCCGAAGACTATTGGCCTGATTTGCGCACCTCAGGCACGTGCGGAAGGCGATGTGATCACCAATGTGAACCTTCGTTGGCCTTCCGTAACCTTCAAGGTGGTCCATGTGCATGTTCAGGGCGAGCAATGCCCGGCCGAGGTGGTTCAGGCCATTGCACAACTCGATGCCGACCCGAGCGTGGATGTGATCATCGTGGCCCGTGGCGGCGGCTCGTTTGAGGATCTCATCGGTTTCTCGGATGAGCGTGTGGTTCGTGCGGCGTATGCCTGCACTACACCATTAATCTCCTCCATCGGGCATGAGGATGACTGGACATTGCTGGATCTGGTCGCCGATCTGCGCGCCTCCACCCCTACCGATGCGGCCAAGCGCGTGGTGCCGGATGTGCGTGAGCAGTCGCAGCTCATCGAAGGTGCCATCGACCGTATGCGACTGCGGGTCCGTTCGCGCGTGGAGAACGAGATTCGACTTATCGAGGGATATGCGAACCGCCCGAGCCTGACACAGCCGCACACCATGCTTGAGCCTCATCAGCGCTTAATTGACGACTCGTTGCAACGGCTCGATATCGGGCTGCGACGCATCGTGGACGATGCCCAGCTCACCGTCGAGCGAGCTCACGCCTCACTGACCGCACTCAGCCCGCAATCCACGTTGAACCGAGGCTATGCGGTGGTGCAGTCCGCCGATGGCCACGTACTAGACGATGCTTCGCAGGTAAGCCCTGGGGATGGCATCACCGTCACCTTGAAGAAGGGTGTCATTACCGCAACCACCACATCCGCAACCGCGTGACACGCCATACGCAGCCACGCATATATACCGTATATATAAGGAGAACATCATGACCGAAAACGCCACATCCACCGACATGAACACCCCCGCCACGTCCCTGACGGACAAGGAACGCGAGCTCATCGCCCAGATGCCATATGAGGAGGCGCGCGACAAGCTGATTCAGGCTGTCCAGGCACTGGAAACCGGCGGCCTCAATCTTGACCAGTCGATGCGTCAATGGGAGATCGGCGAGGCCTTGGCTAAGCGCGCCCAGGGTCTGCTCAACGACGTCCGTGCCAAGCTCGACCAAGCACAAGCCGAGCAAGCCGCCAACGAAGCCACCGCAGGCACGCAGTCCAACCTCGACTGAGTTGCCTCCCGGCGCGGCATCCCGCGGCTCGCACCTGAGTCCGGACTGGACTGAGTTCTGCTTCCCGGCATACGATAGTGGTGATTAGGCCACATTGGCAGCAGTTTATAGAAGGGAAATCCCATGTCAACGTTGATTCTTGTATTCCATCCGCATCTTAAGGACGGCTCGCGCGTGAACGCCCGCCTGCTCGCCGAACTCACCGCACAGGGCGAGGACGACATCATCGTGCGCGACGAATACGCCGAATACCCGAACTTCTCCGTCAACGCCGACACAGAGCACGAGCTGCTGGAGGCTGCCGACCGCGTAATCCTTCAGTTCCCGTTCTACTGGTACTCCTCCCCCGCGCTGCTCAAGGAATGGGAAGACGAGGTCATCACCGCAGGCTGGGCCTACGGTGGAGGCCACGCACTCAAGGGCAAGGAGCTCAAGCTGGTGGTCACCACTGGTTCCGACGCCGCCAAGTACCGCAAGGATGGCGAGTACAGCCACACCATGGAGGAGCTGCTGAGCCCGTTTGAGGTCGTGGCGTACAAGATCGGCATGAACTATGCTGAGCCGTTCCTGGTGCAGGGCACCGCCACCATCGGCGATGCGGAGCTGGATCAGGCCGCCGCCGATTATGTTTCGGCGATTTTGGACTGAATAAGCTGAGGCCGGGTGCAAGTCGCACCCGGCCTTGTTGTTTCGCGGGCTAGCCGCGGTCTCTCCCAGTCAGCCTGCGGCTGACAGTTCCCTCGTCAGAGAGAGCTTATTTTTTGGATCAGAGGGAGTTGATAGCTACTTCTTCAACGGCACGTAGATCACGTCGTCAATGAGCTCGCGATAGTGCTCAACGATTTGCGCGCGACGGGTCTTCAGGCTCGGGGTCAGCATGCCGTTGGCCTCGGTGAATTCGTCTGGCAGAATCTCGAACTTACGAATCGACTCGGCGCGGGAAACGCCCTCGTTGGCGGCGTTCACCGCACGCTCCACCTCAGCGTGAACGATGGCGTTCTTGGCCAGCGAGGCCAGATCGGGTTCCGGTTTGGCGCCCTGGGATTCCAGCCAATTGTTGGCATCCGCCAGATCCAGCGTGACCAGAGCGGCCACGAACGGCTTCTTATCACCAATAACCAAGCACTGGTTGACCACAGGCGAGGTCATCACGGAAGCCTCAAGCAGACCCGGCGACACATTCTTGCCACCAGAGGTGATGATGAGGTCTTTCTTACGGCCGGTGATGGAGATGAAGCCATCTTCGGAGATATCGCCCAGATCGCCGGTGTGCAGCCAGCCATCAGTGATCTGCTGGGCAGTGACCCCAGGGTTGTTGTGGTAGCCCTTGCACACCAGCGGTCCTTTGACCACCAGCTCGCCGTCCTCGGCAATGCCGGCGGTGATACCGCACATCGGCATGCCGATGGTGCCGATGCGGTTGTCCTCTGGCAAGCTCACACACACCGGGCCGCAGGTTTCGGTCATGCCGTAGCCTTCCAGCACCGGCATGCCGATGCCGTTGAAGAAGTGGGAAAGCTCGGAGTCCATCGGAGCGCCGCCGGTGATGGCGAAGTCGGCGTTCGGACCGAAAATCGTGCGAATCTTCTTGTACACCACCTGCTCGTAGAAGGCGTGGGCGATGCGTCCGGTAATCGGCAGCTGCTCACCCTTCTGCTCGGCCTTGGACCATTCGCGCGCGTTCTCGGCGGCGCGCATGAACATCTTGCCAGCGAATCCGGTGCCGGCGCGCTGGGAGGCGGCATTGTAGACCTTCTCGTACACACGCGGCACGGCAAGCAGCAGCGTGGGGCCGAAGGTCTCGAAGTCCTTGACCATCGTCTTCATATTGGAGCTCAAGGCCAGCGAAATCGTGCCGCCAAAACTGAAGAATTCCAGGAATCGGGCGAACACATGGCTCAGGGGCAGGAACAGCAGCAGACGGCGGTTGGGCCATGCGCCGGCACGAGGCATGTACTGCAGCGCGGAAAGCACCAGGAAGGCGAAGTTGCGGTGGGTCAGTTCCACGCCCTTCGGGGTGCCTGTAGAGCCGGATGTGTAGACGATGGTGGCGCGGTCGTCGCCGTGGGAGGCTTCCTTGTATTCCCAGAATTCGGCGTCGGTGACGCTTTCGCCGTAGGTCTTGATGGCGTTCAGACCGCCGGCCTCGATTACGAACACGTTGCGCAGGGTGGGCACCTCATCGCGCACGGATTCGATCTTGTCACGCTGCCCGTCATCTTCGGCGATGGCGAGCGTGACTTTGGAATCGTTGAAAATCCAGCTGACCTGGCTGGCGGAGTTGGTCTCGTACACCGGCACGGTGAGCGCGCCGATGGACATGATCGCCATATCCAGCGCGGTCCATTCCCAGCGGGTGCGCGAGACGATGGCGACTGAATCGCCCTTGTTGACACCAAGTCCGACCAGGCCCTTGGCCAAGTCGATGACCATGTCACGGAATACTTGGGCGCTGTACGGGTGCCAAGTGCCATCATCGCCCTTGTATTCGATCATGGCACCTTCGGGATCGCGCTTGGCGCGGTTATCGAGCAGATCGAACAGGTTGATGTCGCTGTCAATCGGCTCCTTGACGGGATTGGTGAACTGCTTGACGATACGAGTATCGTTTATGGCCTTATCAGCGATGTTTTCAGTCATACTCCCCATGTAACTCCACGGATGCTACAAAACACGCGCGAAACAACGGATTGTCCAGACCAGATGGCCCCGGCAATCCGTTATTTCGGGCAAACCAGGTAAATCTGTCGCACCGTACATTCAGCAGATTACTCGGCGGAGTTATTGGCCTTTTTCAGCTCGTCGCGAATCTCCTGCAGCGTGGCGAGAGTCTGCTCTTCAACGCTAGGCCCCTGTTCTTCAGCGTCAGCCTCATCCTGGGCAGCAGTGAGATCACGAAGCTTATTAATCGGCAAAATCACGCAGAAATACACCGCCACGCCAACAAGCAGGAAGTTAATCAGCGCGTTAAGAATCGCACCAAATGAAACAGTCGAGTTGTTGAACGTGATGGTCAGCAGTCCGGAAAGATCCGGTACGCCGCCAATCATGCCGATTAATGGACTGATGAGATTGTCGACGATGGAATTGACCACAGCGGTAACGGCAGAGCCCATCACCACACCTACCGCCATATCAATCATCGATCCGCGCGACAGGAATTTCTTAAAGCCATTCAACGGACCTTTATCGGTCAAAGCAACAACTTTGCGAGCGGTTCCTCCCGTGGCCTTGGCAAAGTCGGTGGCAATATTCATGGGATTGTGGTTACTCATAACGGCACTCCTTACGAAATTCAGACACTTCACTTGTATCCGACTGGTTTTCCCACGACCCCATTATGCCGCTTGTTGGAATATCCCTATACCACTGCGGCGTTCCCGTACATGACTATGTACGAGAACGCCGCCAACCCTGCTTGCAGAGAACCTGTTAGAGCTGTTTAGAACTGGATGTAATCGACTTCCGTATGCTCGCCGGTTTCCAAGTATTTCGCCACATCATCAGGACCGACGAACACCAGTTCGACCGCTTGCGCAATCATCAGATTGACACGATCCATTGGCGTAAGGTTTTCGAAATAGCCGTACACCGGGATTCCCAGCGCATGCGCATATCCGATTTCGAACATCGTGCCCGGGTCCTCGTCCATAAGATTGGCGACCACGGCTTTAGCAGCATTAATGCCATGGATATCGTCCGCAAAGCATCCTTCAGGGCCTACTTCTTCGATCTGGCTGACAAACCGCGGCTTGAACAGTACCTTGCCATGGTCTTCCAATATCTTTTCCAAACGTTCCATACTTGCCGTTTGTTCAGGATCAAAGAACGGACCGGCCACATAGAAGTCATACTGTTTGTCTTCACTCATGGTCTCTAGTCATAGCGCAGCAACGTCGAACGTCAGCCGTTATTTTCACTGTATGGACAAGGGGTCGTATTGTGAACATTGCTACGGGATAACCGTCAACGACTACGTACGTTGCCCACGATTGGCGCATGCCGCCGCTCTTGCGCCGTCCGCACTGCCAGCCCGTCAGCCGCGATTGACGATTTGCATGGCGCGGCCATCGTCCATCAGGTGGAAGCCATGCTTCTGGTAGAACGGTGCGTTTTTGCTTTCCTCAGGCATGACTTCCAGCAAGAAGTAGTCGCGATACTTAGCCTTGACCAGTTCAACGAGATGGCTGCCGATATGCTGCCCGTGATATGCCGGATCTACCAGCACCCAATGCATATAGGCCACCATTTCGGTATCGTCGAGCACGCGAACCAAGCCGACCAAATGGCCGCCATCCCATGCGCTGATCACCGTATCCGAATGCTGCAATGCCTTGAACAACCGTTCCGGCCACTGCGCCGATTCCCAACCTACCGACTTGAACAGCGCCTCAACCTGCTCAACAGTAAACCGCTTCTCTTCCGTGTATTCGATAGCCATGGACCCTCACGACAACCGTGAAGCCCCACATGTCTTTGCATAGTTTCACACGACGGGATGATGGATAGTGGAACCTATACGTTTACACATGCCTAATGCCCATGGCTCATCACCGATGAATAGAGGCTGAGATACCGTCATGTTTCCGAAGCCAAGTGCCCGAGATCGGATTCGAACCGACGACACCCGCTTTAGGAGAGCGGTGCTCTATCCACTGAGCTACTCGGGCAACGACGTTTCATTGTACACGGCCGCACGCCCAGTCGCATCATGTTCGCGTGGCAGCTTGCGCAAGCCATCCGGCAACCTGAGCAAGCCACATGGAGGAACCCGACATCAGGTCATGGCCCGGTCTTTCGTGCCAGTTTGGTGCGAACTGCTCTTGCGCACGGCGAAAAGACACTGAAAGACAAGCCGTACACGGTACAGTGGCAAATCGCACGAAAAGCAAAGTAACAGTAAACAAGCCGGAGGAAAGGGCAGCATGGCAAAGGCACGGAGTACTACCACAGGCGCAAGCGTACGAGCTCGCGCCGCTGCCAAGCCACGCTCTGCCAGAGCCACGGCACGCCCAGTATCCAAGTCTGCCGTGAAGCCACACAAACGGCATCGTCTGCTTGGTTTTCTCGCCACGATGTTCGCGCTTCTTGCCCTTGCCGGCGCTGCCGCCCGCGCGCTGCCTGCCGATTTACAGGAACTGCCATTTGCGCCGATTGTGGTATCGGCAACGCCATGGTTCACGTTGCTTGGCTTGATTGCCCTGCTGTTGGCCATCGTGTCGCGGCGTATCCTTGCCGCACTAATCGCCATCGCCGCAATCGCATGCAATGGCTATTGGCAATATCCGTTCTTCTACTCGACCGATCCACTCCCCCAAGCCGCGCAGAACGCCGTGGCCGCAGCCTCCCCCAACACCAGCGATGCCTACGCGCGCGTCATGACCTTCAATGTGTATAAGGGGCAGGCCGACCCGCAAGCCATCGTCGAGCTGGTTCGCGATCAGCGCGTCGAAGTGCTTGCTTTGCAGGAGACCACCGAGGATTTCGTCAAAAAACTCAATGAGGCTGGTATTGAGCATTATCTGCCGTATGCGCAGGTCTCATCGTCTGACGGCGTATTCGGTAACGGCCTCTGGTCGGCCACGCCACTTGCCGATCCGACCGACGATGACGTGAATTCCAGCGCCTCATTCATGCCCGGCGGCACGGTGGATATGGGTGGCCAGCAGATTCGATTCGTATCCGTGCACACCACCGCTCCCGTACCCGGCTACTGGCGGCAGTGGAAGCGATCGCTGGATGAGTTGGGTCTGATGCGCGAGCATACGGATACACGGTATATTTTCATGGGCGATTTCAACGCCACTTACGATCACACGCCATTCCGTGATTTTCTTGGCGACCGGTTCGTGGATGCCGCACGTGAATCCGGACATGGGTTTACGTTCTCATGGCCCACGAACCGTGCGGCTGTGCCAATGTTCGCCGGTATTGACCACGTGGTGCTTGATCAGGGCATGAAGGCCGGACAATGCAAGGTGGTCAAAGTCGAGGGCTCTGATCATGCGGCATTGTTGGCTACCGTGGCGGTTGGGTGATTCCCCTCAATAGGACTAGAAACCGAGGCGGGTGCGGCCGAATTGGTCGAGCCAGCGCAAAATCGCGCCTTCACGCAGCGCCCACGGGCAGATCTCGACTTCCTGAATATTCAGGGCCTTCATGATCTCGTCGGCCACCACGCCGCCGCCCACAATCTGCATCGTGCGTTCAGGCGTGATGCCGGGCAAAGCCACGCGCTGCTCAGGCGCGATCGCCGCCAAACGAGGAATCCAGTCTTCCAACTGCTCACGAGTCATAATCCATGAATCTTCGCGGCCCGGCGCACGCATCACCGCACCGCACAGGCGAGCCAGCGAGCGGAAGGTCTTGGAGGTGCCAACTGCATGATTCGGGTGCTTGGATTGCGGGAAAACCTTGACCATCGGCTCCAGAATCTTGCGCACGTTCTTACGCACGTCTTCCAACTCGTCGGGCGTGGCCATGCCGGAAGGCAGAAATTCAGTGGTGACGCGGCCCGCGCCAGCCGGGGCGGAAAGCGCTACGGTCGGCTCTTCGTCGGAGCCCATCGCCACTTCGAGCGAACCGCCGCCGATGTCCAGCACCAGCAGTCGGCCGGCATCCCAACCATACCAACGGCGGGCGGCCAGGAAGGTCAGGCGAGCCTCATCCGTGCCAGACAGCACAGTGACGCCCTGACCAATCAGTTCCTCGATCTTGTGAATCACTTTGTTGCCGTTCGGCGCCTCGCGCAGGGCGGAGGTGGCCATAACCAGCAGCTGGGTGATTTCGTATTCCTCGGCCAGCCGCATGCACTGGGACACGGCTTCCAGAATCGCCTCGATGCCGGACTTCTTGATTGAGCCGTCGTCCTTTAAATACTTCATCAGGCGCACTGTGGATTTGGTGCTGGCCTCGGGGTCAGGGCGAGCGCCGGGGGCGGCGTCGACGATAAGCATGTGGATAGTGTTCGAACCGATATCAAGCACACCAAGTCGCGTGGTATGCGAACGCAGATTGACCATGATTCCTATTCCTGACCTTACCTAACCCGTGATGGCCGAACAACGGGCCGACCATCGCAATCAGCCAGCCGTGCGCCACCATGGCGAGTCGTTCGGCCGGCAACCAACACCGTGAGGCCAGCCGAACATCACACAAACTCGACTACTGTACAACAATCACACCGGCTGCCGCGCCGTTCACAGCGATTCGACGAACGTTCCGAGACGTTCCAGCCCCTCGGTCAGGGCCTCACGTGAGGCGGCATAGCTCAGGCGCACATGCGTATCCGCCGTGGCCGCGCCGAAGTCGCGGCCAGGAGTCAGAGCCACATGGGCTTCATCCAGCGCGCGTTCGCAGAACGTCCAGGCATCCAGACCAGTGCGGGAGATGTCGAAGTAGGCGTAGAACGCGCCATTCGGCTCCACCTCAACCGGCAAACCGATGCGCTTGAGCCCGTCAATCACAATGCGGCGACGGGCCAGCAATTCCTGACGACGAGCTTCGCATTCCGCCAAGCTTTCCGGCGTGAAGCAGGCGAGCGCCGCATGTTGCGTGGGCGTGTGGGCGCACAGGTAGTAGTTGGTGGCCAGATCGTCAACCGCTTCCAGCACAGTGGGCTCGTCCGGCAGAATCGCCCAGCCGAGGCGCCAGCCGGTCATGCCGAAGAACTTGGAGAAGCTGTTGCATACGATGGCATCGGGGTCGCAGGCCAGCACGGATTTGACTTCGGTACCGTCCGGCTCCCGGTCAGCCAAGTCGAGGTAGGTTTCGTCCACGATGCGCCATGCGCCGCGGCTGGCGGCCAACTTGCACACCTCGTCCAATACGTTGAAGTCGATGGTGGTGCCGGTGGGGTTGGACGGCGACGTGATCATTACGGCCTTGGTCTTGCTCGTCCAGTACTGGCTGCACAGGTCGGCGGTCAGGTGGAAGCGGGTGGCGGCCGAGGTCGGAACGTCGATGACCCGCCCCTCAAAGGAGCGCACAAGTTCGCGGTTGCATGGGTAGGAGGGGTCGGCCACAATCACATCGTCACCGGGGTCCACGGTCAGCGCGGTGGCCAACAGCAGAGCGGCCGAACCGCCGGCGGTCACGCAGATACGCTTGGGGTCGATGTCAAGGTCATGACGCTCGCGGTAGAAGTCGGCGATGGCCTGACGCAGTTCAGGTAGGCCCATGGCGGCGGTGTACGGCAGGGCCCGGCCGTCGTACTGTTCGCGCATGGCGTCGCGTACGGCGGGCGGCGCGCCGAAATCGGGCTCGCCAAGGCTTAATTTGATGACGCTGGTACCTTGGGCGATCATCTTGTCTGCTTGTTCGCCGAATACCATGGCACGGAAGGGATTGGCCTCACGCGCTCGGCGGGACATGACTGGAGACGCGGCCGGAGATTGGGGCTGCTGCGCTGCTTCGTTTTCCATATTTCGGTTCTATCCGCCTCACGGGACAAGGTTTCTTCTATAATCACTGTAGGTCGATTGAGTGCACCAACCCGCATTCAAGGAGGAATAATGAGTCGATTCAATGGCAAGCGCGCCGAGTTCGAGGCCAGCGGCGAAAAAATCAACGTCGCGATTCTGGGTGCGGGCCGCATAGCTCACACCATGGCCGGCACCCTGACCCAGATGGCTGAAGATTCACTGTATTCCTCATGGATTCACCCGTATGCGGTAGCGGCCCGTGATATTACGCGCGCGCAGGCTTTTGCCGACCAATGGCATTTTGACAAGGCTTATGGATCGTATGAGGAGTTGGTGGCGGACCCGGATGTGGATCTAGTGTATATCGCCACCCCGCACAGTCTGCACGCCGAACAGGCGATCCTGTGTATGAAAGCCGGCAAGAACGTGCTGGTGGAGAAGTCGTTCACCGCGAACGCCGGGCAGGCACGTGAGGCGCTGGCCGTGGCCGAGGAAACCGGCATGCTGTGCACGGAGGCCATCTGGACGCGCTACATGCCCAGCCGCAAGCTCATCAACGAAGTTATCGAGTCCGGCGAGATCGGCGAGGTGAAAGCGGCGAGCGCCAACCTGTGCTATCCGGTGTCCGGCAAGGCACGTATGACCGATCCGGCCTGTGCCGGTGGCGCGCTGCTCGATGTGGGCGTGTATCCGCTGAACTTCCTGGATATGGCGGTCGGCGCCGACCATGGCCGTACACTTGATCATTTCGATACGTCGATGGTGCCCGCCGAAACCGGTGTGGATGCGCAGAATTCCACCACGTTGTATTACAGCGACGGCACGATGGCCGTGTCCACCAGTTCGATGCTGGTTTCCTCCGACCGCGGCGGCTATGTGTGGGGCACCGAGGGTTATCTGGTGGTCACCAATATCAACAATCCCGAGTCCATCGACATCTATGACAACGCCCACAAGCCCGTGCGCAGTGTTGCGGTGCCGTCGCAGTTGACCGGTTATGAGTATGAGGTGGCCGATGCAGCCAACGCGCTGCTGGATGGCAAGATCGAATGCGAGGCGATGCCGCACGCCGACACCATCCGCATCATGGAGCTGATGGATGCGATTCGCGACCGTTGGGGCCTGAAGTTCCCGTTTGAGGTCTGATTTCAGCTCCCCTCCAGAGGGGAGCTGAAATTATTCCGCTGAATCTGCATCTCCTTCAACAATCTGCTCATACAGCCGTGCGAGGCGTTCGTCACGCACGGCTTTCGTTAATTCGCACTCCCATACGGTAATTACACGCCAGCCGGCGGCCTCCAGTTCAGCCCGCTGCGCGATGTCTCGATTGTGATTGCGCAGTAGCTTCGTCTGCCAGAATTCCACATTCGATTTCGGCATCGAATGTTTGGAACAGCCTTCATGCATGTGCCAGAAACAGCCGTTGATGAACACGATGGTGTGGTATTTCGGCAGTACTACATCCGGGTGGCCGGGGTAACGCTTGTCGTTCTTGCGGAATCGCAAACCCTTGCGAAACAGATAGCTGCGTACCAGCACCTCGATTTTGGTGTCTTTGCCACGAATATGCGACATCGTGTACGAACGGGTGCCCCGCTCATACTTCTCCACTGGCTGTTTCTTGCGATTCACGCACTCCAGACTACCGTGACGTTGCGGCGAGAATGAGAGCCTGAACGAACGATCACCCATCTTGCCCGTCCGTGTCTCTTATCGCGGGCAACAATCATCTGCCGGTCGAGACTGCCCGATTAGACTGAGTTCAATGGATGACATGACGATTCGTAGGGCCACGGCGGCCGATATTCCCCAGATCGACGAACTGCTGCGGCAGGTGCTCGAAGTGCATCATGCCGGCCGACCGGATCTGTTCAAAGGCGGTGTCAAGAAATACACGGACGAGGAATTGAAGGCGATTCTGGCCAACGATCAGACCCCTGTGTTCGTGGCGGTTGCGCCATCTGCCAATGACGGCAATGACGCCGAACATAACGCCGACTCCCCCGCCACCGACCAAGTGCTTGGCTACGCATTCTGCGTGTTCCAGCAGCACCTCAACAGCAATATCCTGACCGATATCAAAACCCTGTACATCGATGATCTATGCGTTGACGAGCGGTCCCGCGGCCACCATGTAGGCTCCACCTTGTATCGCTACGTGCTCGACTTCGCCCGTCAATCCGGCTGCCACAACGTAACGCTCAACGTCTGGGCCTGCAACCCCAAAGCCCAAGCCTTCTACGAACGCATGGGACTCACTCCATATTACATCGGCATGGAGCAGGTGCTGTAGCGCCGCCGTTTCAGCAGCACGATGATGGCGATGATCGCAGCGAGGCTGCATAGGGCCACGCCATATACAAAGCCCGGAGTTCCGAAATTCATGAGGCAGATTGTGATGTTACCGGTAGTGGTTACCGAAAACACGACGATAAGCGCGACGATACGAATCATATCCAGCAGTCCAGCTGCTTGAGCCAACAGACGCTCCGGTACCACCAATTTGGCCGCCGTGCACAGCAAAGTCGCCTGAACGGCGAGCAGAATCGCCCATTCCCAGAACATGGACGGTTCTTTAAGCAACGTGGTCTCCGGAAACATAGACACCACCTCATTGATAAACCACGGCGCCACAACAATCTCCACATATGCGAGCCCAATACAACACACGACAAGCACCACGGCAATGGCATAGCGCCAAGCGACGTCTGTTTTGCGAGATTTACGAGAAATGAATGCGATACCAGCGTTCATGGCTATGCTCCTTAATCCAATATCAATATCAATGGATGAACCTGCACTGCACCGTATGCCACCATCATAATATATCGAATATCGATATAAAAATATCGAAAAACACTTTCACCATTCACCTACACATCCGCAAACCCATGAATACATATGTTCTTAATCGGGATGGGGAGTGCACAAAGAAGCTCTGTCACCCCAGCAGATTGAGGAGATCGTCCTTGGTGAGGGTGGCGATGGAGGCGGGGGCTTCGGTGAGGGCGCTGGCGCCGGTGCCGGCTTCGTCGGCAAGCAAGGAAGCGTCGGTGAACTGGCGGGCGAGCTCGCTCTTAGTATGCTGAAGCTCCAAGATACGTTCTTCGATGGTGTCCTTGGCCACCACCTGATACACGTTGACGTCTTCGGTCTGGCCGATACGATGTGCTCGGTCGGTGGCCTGATCCTGTGCGGCGGCGTTCCACCATGGGTCGGCGTGGATGACCACGCTGGCACCGGTCAGGTTCAGTCCGGTGTTGCCGGCCTTCAGGGAAATCAGGAAGGCAGGCGTATCGTCCGCATTGAACTGGTCGACGAGTTCGAGACGCTTCTTCTTGGGCGTGGAGCCGGTGATGGTGTAGTAGCGCAGGCCTTGCGCGTCGAAACGTTCGGCGATCAGATCAAGGAAGCTGGTGAACTGGGAGAAGATCAGCGCCTTCTTGCCTTCGTTCACACAGGTTTCCACCAGTTCGGTGATGGCGGCAAGCTTGGCCGATTGATCCTTGGCATCGGCGTACAGCAGCCTCGGATCGCAGCAGATCTGGCGCAACTTGGTCAACTCGGCGAGGATGCGAATCTTCGACGTGTTGAAATCGGCTTCTTCGCTGTGTTCGAGCTGCATTCTGAGCCGCTGCTCGTGAGCCGCATACAGTTTGCGCTGTTCGCCGGCAAGCCGCACGGTCAGCGTGGTCTCTAGCTTGTCCGGCAAATCGGTCAACACCTGGGACTTCAGCCTGCGCTTGATGAACACGCCCACCAACGACTGCAATTGGCGAGATACCCGAGCGGCCTCAGGATTGACTTGTGCGGCGGCCCGACCTTCAGCCGTGCTGCCATCCGCGGCCCGGGCATTGGAGATGGGCAACTCATAACGCTCATGGAATCGCTTATATGAGCCGAGCAGCCCCGGCATCAGGAAGTCGAAAATGCTCCATAGTTCGGAGAGTCGGTTTTCGATCGGCGTGCCAGTCAAGGCGAAACGATGGTCGGCGGCCACGGCCTTGACCGCTTTGGCTATTTTCGTGGTGTGATTCTTGATGTACTGGGCTTCATCCAATGCCATGACATTGAAACGTTGCTCATTGGCGGTGTAATCATCGACATCTCGGCGCAGCAGGTCGTATGAGGTGATGAGCACGGTGGGTTCATCCGCCCGGAACGCACGGCCGATGGCGGTACGGCGCTCGGCTTTGGTACCGGCCACCACCACGGCATTGAAGCTCGGGGCGAACTTGGTGAATTCGGCACCCCAGTTGTACACCAAGGACGCCGGGCACACGATCAGCGATGGGCCAAGGCTGCCGTCGCCCATCTCGCCGGTATTCCGCTGATATCGAGACAGGAGCAACGCGATAAGCTGCACGGATTTACCCAAGCCCATCTCATCGGCCAGAATGCCGCCAAAACCCTTGTCGCACAACGTGTTCAGCCATTGAAAGCCTTCGACCTGATAAGGGCGCAGAATATGCTTGAGACTATCCGGCACTTCATACGACTTAGGGTCGATGATCTTGAGATCGTCGATGTATTCGGTGAACGAAGCGTCCTTGACTACATCGGAGCCGTCATCCGGCAGCTCACCATCCAGTAGGAATGCTCGACCGCCCGGCAACTCGATCAGTCCGGAGTTGAGCTGCTGCTCGCTCAGATCGAGGTCGCTGGCCAATCGGTCCAACGTGCTGAGATTCGCGCCGCTGAGTTTGACAAGCGTGCCGTCCTTCAACTGATGGAATCGTTGACGCCGACGGTACGAAGATAGCAAGGCACCCACTTCGTCCGGCGGCACTTCATCAGCGAGGGGTGATATCTCCACCAAGTTGCCTTTGATGGACAATCCGACTTTGACGCTTGGTGGCTTGGGCGCGATCAGCCGGTCAAAAGCCGGTGTGGTGAAGACCTCCCCCACTTCCTTTAGTGCCGGCAATCCCTCGTCAAAGAGACGAACGATCTGCGTGGTGTCATCGCGATCGATAGTGGCCGCATCAGACACGAATTTTTTGGTGGCCTTTCGCGCGGCCGGCGTTCGGAACCCATTCACCGTCTGATGAGTGGCGGCCGCAACGCGCTTGCGCTGGTCAGGCATGGTAAAGAATTCACGCACTACATCAATCGCAAGATGCTCAGCGTCGAAATCACGCCCAATCACGCCCCGAGACAAGGGGATGGAACGCTCGCCCTCAGCATGCACCGTCGGGCCATCGGGTAGCAACGGGACAATGGCATCGCCGTAGCGTGCCTTGACCTCGCATTGCACACCATGCTCATCACGATCCAGATAAAACTGGAGGCTGCATTCCGTAGGACTTAATTCAGCCGGCTCGCGAGGAATCTCACTGGCCTCCAACAGTCCGGCACCAACCAGCTGAGGCAATAGCGTGCGTGCGAATAGGGCGATGTCATCGCCGGCAATGACCTGTCCCTCGCCATCGGGTTCAAACAGGTCTCCCAATAGTCCTCGCAACGGAATCAATCGTTTCGGGCAACGGACGAATCGGCATCCTGCTGCGCTTTTACGCTGAGAGCCCGCCACCATGGCGGATACCGCACCGGCCGGATTAGTGGAGGCGAGCAACAGCCATACATTCTTGCCGCCGTCAATCACGGTTTCCACCGCTGGCACTCCGGTAAGCAGGTATCCGGCATCCGGACCATACGTATTGAAATCACGCCGCGCAATGCGCATGAGAAAATCTGGCTCGCCACCATCAACTGGCACCGATGCAGGCTGCCCGGAGAACCATGTGTTCAGCACGAGCTGTACGCCTCTGCCCTCACGTACGGACAGCAACCGGGCCACTTCCGGTGCTGAAAGCGTCAGATGACGGTCGATGGCGATATGCCCGTAATACCTGTCCTGCTGCTCGGCCGCACGACGCACGGCCATCGCATCATCAAGGACGTCCAGCAGGGGGCGCGAATCATCATCGAGCATATCCGGCGTATGAATAAAGGCAAGCTTCTGCCCATAATCCGCATAGTCGCCGTTCGCCATGGCAAGCACAAATTGCGGAATCGATTTCAGCACATAGCTGGACCCATTGGAAGCCGAGCCGATCTTGAACTCCACGCTCCACACGCCGTCGATGAAACTCAATATCGGGACAAGCTGCACCTGCCCCAAGCCCACAGTCTCGCTGTCACCCTGATACCCGCCGCCTCGGGTGCCGGCACGAGAGCCGTATCCGCTTTTTGTACGCCGAGCATTTGCACCGTTTTTCCCTTGCGTGGCATCAAACCGACGCATAACCGCATTGCGACGACGAATTTTGGCTTGAGCGTCTTGCCTATCGGCGTGCTCCATATAGTCAATCAGCGTCCGAGACGGTCGTGCGGCCCCGGCACGGTAGCCTTCAAAACGCTGCGGATCATCGCAGAATATGAAGGCGAGCGCAATCATGTGCTTGCACATGCCATAGCCACGGCCGTAAGCCGGGCATGAGCACTTGCCACCGACGGCTTCTCCCGTATCGAGGTCGAATTGCACGCTGGTACGATACCTACTCGATGGGCTGGTGGTGCCACGTAGAATACCGTCAAGCTCGGCATACCCGGTTCGATGATTTTCGCTGTATACCGGATTGATAACCATGGTGGCCGCTTTGCGCGCAATGCTACGGGCACGAGCGAGCACGGCATTCGACGATGACGATTCCACATCGTTGCGTAACGCAAGGATAGGGACGGCATGGGCTTCGGCACGCTTCGCAGACCCGGCGAAATGGCCTTCGTCCTCATCGTCGAACCATACGGAACGTCCTTGCCTGAAACGATAGGGCATCACCGCATCGGCGGCGGACAAACTGTCCGTTCCACCAAACGTTACGTCTCTGCTGCCGGCCGCGCCTGAGCTACCAAGTATTCCACCCGTCTCACCAGAAATGCCGCCTACTCCGCCGCTTTTACCGGCATAGATGCCCCTGCCCCCATTAGTGTCATCAGTGTCATCTATGTCATACCGACCGTCGTCGTAATCGGCATCTTCGTCGTCTCCCCTTTTCCAAGGATTGCGACGACGCAACGCATGGCCCCAGGAAACGCCGGAATCATCATCCCCATAAGGCAGGAGGCCATCGTCATCCGCATTCTCGGGAACATGGCCAAACACACCATACCCTTTGCTCATGGGCGAGCCTCCTTTCCAGCGAATGTATTTCAACCCAACGTTTCCATCCTAGACGAAGCGCGCGGTAGCCTTAATGTATGGATGCAGACAAGCCGGCGCAACGCAAATCCTATGCAGGGAACACCACCCTCGAAATCTTCGAGGTGCTGTGGCGTCACAGCTACTTTGGGCATGGCCTGACCGTGCGGCAAATACTCGATGAACTTGCCCGTAAACACCAGCTGGAAGATCCAAGCGAGCTGCCGACCGAGAAGACCATACGAAATCAGCTCAAAAAGCTTACCGCCACGGAATTTCTCGGCAGACATATCGGGCATCTCGCCGAAAGTGATCTTGCCGGCATCGAATGCAAGAATCCACAACCCGGCTGGTATCTTGATGCATTCCTGTCCACCGCCGAAATGCGACTGCTGCTAGACAGTCTTACCCTATCTCGCATCAGCCTCGACACCATGGACGACCTCATCGGTAAAATCCGCGAGCTCGCAGGCGCCGCCGGGCAGGCAGTAGGCTACCTGGACCATGTGGCCACCTACACGCATATCAACGGTGAGTTCCTATCCACTATCGACCAGCTGAATCAAGCCATCGAAGAAGGCCACGGCGTAACCTTCCAATACCGTGATTACGGACCGGATGGCACCTTGATACCGCATAAAAGCCGTACGGGTGCAGGCCGAATTACCTACACCGCCGACCCTTACCAGATGGTGTACAAGAACGGACGCTATTACCTCATCTGCCACCTGCATGGCGAAGACAACCTCCGCATTTTCGTGGTCAACCGAATCGCCAACGTCAGCGCCAAAGGCAGGAACGGCACAGTGCCACTGGAAAAACCAGCACCAGCTGATTTTGACGCAGTGAACTTCATGCGCCACCGTCCATACCCCGTAGCCGATGCCCCGATTCGCATCCGCATGGCCGTACGAGACGAATCCATGCTCAACAACGTGTTCGAATGGTTCGACGACCCTCAAATCAAACATTCACCGGACGGCACACAGTTCGAAGTCATCGTCGATGCTCCCGAACGCGCTGTGTTCTGGTGGGCATTGCAGTATTCCTGGGATGGCCGCGTAGTGATTCTTGAGCCCGATTCGCTCAAGCGCAAACTCTATGATGCCGGGCGTCGCATGGCCACAGCCTATGCTCCCGAATGATGCAACATCACATCGCACACCTCCTTGTCGAGTTGTTCACCAGCGAATTTCACCGGAGAACCTATCATCCCATCGCCAATCACACTCGGTATTTTTTACCGGGAAATACGATTTCAAGCCATTTCGCGGGCATCGTCCCTCACCTAGGCGCACATAAGGCTAAGGTGGGAATCATTAATCGCATCGCGCGTCCACAAGCGTGCACTAGCGCGTACAACAATAAGGAGCAACTATGAGCGAAGAGCGTACCGCATGGGGCTGGGGTCTGGCCAGCGTAGACGCCGCCGGCACCACCCTGGACGTCTGGTACCCCGAACTGAATCTCGGTGAGGCACCGGCCGAGTCCGATCGCCCGAACCACAATTTCGGTACTTTGGCTCACGATGAGGCCGACGCCCGTGGCATTCGCCGCGTGCCGGTATTCGTCGTCAGCCAGTTGGACGAGCCGATCAGTAATGCCGCGGACGCTTACCTGAAGCTCCATTTGATGAGCATGCGCATGGCCAAGCCGAACACGCTGAACCTCGACGGCATCTTCGCCCAGCTCGCCAATGTGGTGTGGACCAACTACGGCCCCTTCGCCGTTGAAGACTTCACGCTGCGCAAGGCCGACGTCGAACGCGCCTCCACCGAAGCCGCTCTCGCTTTCGCCTCCCAGGCCGGACTGCCTGCCGCAGCTCCTGCCGCCACCGTCAACGTGTTCGGTGTGGATAAGTTCCCGCGCATGATCGATTACGTAGTGCCCACCGGCGTGCGCCTCGGCGACGCCGACCGCGTGCGCCTCGGCGCTTACTTGTCTTCCGGCACCACCGTGATGCACGCCGGATTCGTGAACTTCAATGCCGGCACGCTCGGCGTCTCCATGGTCGAAGGCCGTGTTTCGCAAGGCGTGGTCGTGGGTGACGGTTCCGACATCGGCGGCGGTGCCTCCATCATGGGCACCTTGTCCGGTGGCGGCAAGCTGCGCAATTCCATCGGCGAGCACTCGCTGCTCGGCGCCAACGCCGGTATCGGCATCTCTCTGGGCGATAACTGCACCGTCGAAGCCGGTCTGTACATCACCGCCGGCACTAAGATCACCATCTGGGACAAGGCCAAGGCCGCCGCTGGCGAACCGCTGGAAGTGGTCAAGGGTGCTGAGCTCTCCGGCAAAGACAACATTCTGTTTATCCGCAACTCGGTGAACGGCCGCATCGAAGCCCGCTACCGCAAGGTGGGAATTGAGCTCAACGCCAAGCTGCACAAGAACTGAAATTGAAATAATGGAGCGTTATCTTCGTTGCCCCTCGGTCGACGTACCTTCGTACGCCTTCCCTCGGTGCGCCTCGATACCGCACACATTATTTCAATTTCAGAACTAGCCCTGCTAGTTCTTATGCAGCCGTCGCAGCATAGCTGGTTTGCGCTGTACATATAGAAAGCGCCTCACTGGAATCTCCAGCGAAGCGCTTTCTCAAACCAACAATCACCGCTCGTCCATCGGCACGAAATCGCGCTCGACCGGACCGGTGTAGACCTGGCGTGGGCGGCCGATCTTGGTATTCGGGTCGGCCAACATCTCACGGTACTGCGCAATCCAACCGGGAATGCGGCCCAGCGCGAACAGCGTGGTGAACATGGCCGGATCGAAGCCGATCGCCCGATAAATCAAGCCCGTGTAGAAGTCGACGTTCGGATACAGGTTGCGCGATACGAAATATTCGTCATTCAGCGCAATATCTTCAAGCTCGGTGGCCACGGCGAACAGCGCGCGCTCGTCAGACGGCAGCTTCTGCGTATCTTCGCGCTCCATGATCTTTTCCAGATACTTCCTGGCAATCGCCGCGCGCGGATCATACGACTTGTATACACGGTGGCCAAGGCCGGAAATCTTCTGGCCATTCTCCTTGGCATCACGCACGAACTCGGCCACAGACTTGCCGGAATCACGAATCGCCTTCAATTGGCGCAGTACGGCCTCATTCGCACCACCATGCAACGGACCGGACAGCGCATTGACGCCAGCGGCCACCGCCGAATACAGGTTGGCGTGGGCGGAACCGGCGATACGCACCACCGAGGTCGAGCAGTTCTGCTCATGGTCGGCATGAATAATCAACAAACGACCCAAAGCATGCACATACAGCGGGTCGGATTCAAACGGCTCGTACGGCACAGCGAAGCACATGCGCAGGAAGTCGTCCACATAGCCGCGCGCGTAATCGGGGTACAGCATCGGCTCATCGCGACGACGGCGGAAGATGTACGACACAATCGTACGGGCCTTGGCCATGATGATCTTGGCGGCCTCATCAAGCTGGTCGTTGTCAGAAATATCGGTGGTGTCCGGGTAGAACGTGGCCAGCGCATTGATGGCGGAGGCAAGCACGCTCATCGGGTGAGCGGAGCGCGGGAACGAACCCATGAAGGTACGGAAGTCTTCGCCAACCATCGTCTTGTGATTGATGTCCGCACAGAACTGCTCATACTCAGCCCTGCTCGGCAGCTCGCCGTGGCGCAGCAGCCACGCCACCTCCAGAAAATCGGAGTTCTCGCACAGTTGCTCGATGGGGTAACCGCAGTAGCGCAAAATCGAATGCTTGCCGTCGATGTAGGTGATTTTCGATTCGCACTGCGCGGTGGTGAGGAATCCGGGATCAAGCGTTACCCAGCCGTCGTTGCGCAGTTTGGAAACGACGATGCCATCCGGCCCTGCACTAGCCTTAACCACGGGCAGGTTGAACTTGTTCGAATCGACATCAAGTTGTGCCGTTGCCATTCGCGCACCTTCCTCTTCATGAACCACTTACCCCAAACATTAACGTTCACGCGTTCGCGAACACTAGTGTTCGGTACTCTATGTCTTCTGTGTTACCGCTGGCGAATGCCGGTCGATACACGAAAGCCGAAGTGCGCTCATGCTATCAAAGCAAACGCACTTCGGCTTGTTACGTCTCGAATTCGCGGGAATTCGACACTTTCTATAGGATATTTGGCTATTTCATAGCAATCGACTGTTTAGCCGCGTCACGTATATGCTCGACGGTCAGCCCGTACCTTTCCAAGCAGGCTTCAGCACTGCCCGAATGACCGAACACATCTTCGACTCCGACTTTGATCACCGGCACGCGCAGATCCGAGGCCTGTTCGCCTACTACCTCAGACACGGCAGTCCCAAGACCTCCTATCACGTTGTGTTCCTCGGCAGTAACGATTGCTCCGGTCTCTCGTGCAGCGGCAATCACGGCATCTCGGTCAATCGGCTTAATGGTGTGCATGTCAAGCACGCGTGCGCTGATGTCTTCATTCTCCAGCGTCTTAGCGGCCTCAAGTGCCTTTCCCACCATTAATCCGCAGGCGATGATGGTTACGTCCGAACCATCGCGCAGTGTCGCCGCCTTACCAAGTTCGAATCGGTAACCGGGTATATCTCGTGTAACGGTAGGTACCGGAGAGCGACCCAAACGCAGGTAGCATGGTCCCTCATATGTCGCCATCGCGAAAGTGGCATGTCGAGCCTCTTCAGCATCGGCCGGCACAATCACGGTCATGCCGGGAATCGTACGCATCAGGGAGATGTCTTCGATGCACTGGTGCGTCGCGCCATCTTCACCAACCGAAAGTCCGGCATGGGTGCCGACCACTTTGACGTTTAAATGGGGGTAGCACACCGAGTTACGAACCTGATCATAGGCTCGACCGGCAGAGAACATCGCAAAAGAATTGACGAACACAGTCTTGCCGGTGGATGCCAAGCCGGCACCCACACCCACCATATTGGATTCGGCGATGCCACCATTGAAGAAACGCTCAGGGAACTGCTGTGCAAAATAGCAAGTCATCGTGCAAGTAGTCAAATCGGCGTCAACTACCACCACATCAGGATTGTTCTTTCCCAATTCACACAGTGCGTGCCCATAGGACACACGGGTAGATACTGGGTTCGTGTTTGGCTGGCTCATCAGTTTGCTCCCTTCGATACGGCAGTCTTGTATGCAACAGATTGCTTCAGACCTTCCAGATGGCTGATGCGCGCGTCAATCTGAGCAAAGGCAGAGGCGAATTCCTCGTCGTTCGGTGTGCCGCCGTGCCACTTGGGATTATTTTCCATAAAGTCCACACCACGGCCCTTGACCGTGTTAGCAATGATTGCAGTGGGCGCGGTACGTACGCCAGCAGCTGCATCAATGGCCGCAGCAATCTCACCAACGTCATGACCATCAATTTCGATGGCATTCCAGCCAAAGGCGCGGAACTTGTCCACCGTCTTGGAGGGGCCACCGATACGGTCGGTGAAGCCATCAAGCTGGATGCGATTGTTATCCACAAAAGCCGTCAAGTTACTTACGCCGTAGTGTGCGGCCATTTGTGCGGCTTCCCAAATCTGGCCTTCTTGAATTTCACCGTCGCCGCAGATAGCGTATACGCGGTAGTCGAGGCCATCGATACGGGCTGCGAGCGCCATGCCGAGTGCCGCGGATAATCCTTGGCCAAGGGAACCAGCGGACATATCTACACCGGGCACTTTCGTCATCTCAACATGACCCGACAAGTAGGAATCAATGTTGCGGAAGGTGGAGAGATCCTCAACTGGGAAGAAACCGCGCATGGCCAGTATCGAGTACATGGCCGGAGTGCAATGTCCCTTAGACAGAACGCAACGGTCACGATTTGCATCATGCGGATTAGCGGGATCAATGCGCATTTTGTCGAAATACAGGACCGTAAGGATATCCATGACGGACAGCGAGCCGCCAAGATGGCCGGAACGTGCTGCCTGAACCATGCCGAGGGCACTGCGGCGGCCCTTGGCCGCAACGAGTTCCAGCTCGATTCGTGTGTTGTAGTTCATTGTTGCTCTTTCATGAGAAGAAAATAAGGTGTGGAATCGGCCGTCTAGTTGGAAGGAAACCAGACGGCCGGTTACCTGTGGCATGTCTGGCATGCCGCTAATTGATCGGAGGCTAGAAGCCGGTACGCACATTGCCCTTGTTCTTGCGCATATCGAAGTACACGGCCACGATGATGATGACGCCCTTAATCACGTATTGCCAGAAGGAGTTAACGTGCATAAGGTTCAGGCCATTGGAAATCATGCCAATGATGAGCACACCGATGAACACACCAGAGGTGCGACCTACACCGCCATACATTGAGGTACCACCAATGACGGCAGCGGCGATAGCATCGGTTTCATAACCAACACCGGCAGTGGGCTGACCGGAGGACATGCGGGAGGCCAGCACGACACCGGCGAAGGAGGCAAGCAGACCGGAGACGGCCCACACAAAGATCTTGACGCGGGTGACATTGATACCGGAGTACTTGGCTGCGGTCGGGTTGCCGCCGAGTGCGTAGATATGACGGCCGAGACGGGTCTTGTTCAGTAGCAGGTACAGCAGGAAGAACAGTACAAGCATGTAGATGACCGGCAACGGAATTGGGCCAAGGTAGCCATTGCCCAGCGTGGTAAAGGCCTCAGAACGCACGGTAACGGGCTTGCCACCGGCAGCCAGATACGCGGCACCACGACAAATACTCTGCATGGCCAGGGTAACGACGAATGGATGAATGCCGGTGTAGGCGATGATCACGCCGTTGGCCAGACCGACAATCACACCAATTAGAGTGCCGGCAACCAGCGCCACTGGAAGTGGTAGACCGAACTGAGTCATGGATAATACGGCCACCACACCGGACAATGCCACCAAAGCGCCGCAGGTCAAATCAATGCCGGCCAGCATGATGGATAGCATCACGCCGATGGCGAGGATTGCGTTGGTGGATACCGAACGCATGAGATTAACAATGTTTGCCCAAGACAGGAAATTCTCGGCGAAGATGCTCAGGAACACCAGCAGCACAACGAAGCCGATGAGAATGCCCATATTCGCCTTTATAACCTTAGCGATTGATCCGATGACGGGAACGTCCTCCAGCTTATCGAGGACTTTTGTTTGCGTTTTCATGTTTCTTTCCTTGTAAGTACCGTATTTGGGTCACTGTTTGCGCCAGGCTCATCAGCCGAGCGCGTGCTTGAGGATTGCATCCTGTTCGAATTCGTCGCGCTGCAAGATGGCGCTGATCTCACCACCTCGCATGACGGCCATGCGATCGGACATATTCATCACCTCATTGAGCTCAGAGGAGATCATGATCACGGCAACGCCGCTGGCGGCCAAGGAGTTGATAATCTTGTAGATTTCTGCCTTGGCGCCCACGTCGACGCCACGGGTGGGCTCATCGAGAATGAGAATCTTGGGATCGGTAGCCAGCCATTTACCCAGCACAACCTTTTGCTGGTTGCCGCCAGAAAGATTACCGACCTTGGATTCCAGTGAAGGCACCTTGATGTTCAGGGTCTTGACCGCATTTTCAGCGATTTCTCGCTCTTTACGCCCATTGACGCGTAGCTTGGAGATAAATTCGGATAAGGATGCGATCGAAGAGTTGAACTTGATATCGCTGAACAGAAACAGACCCTCAGTTTTTCGGTCCTCGGGCACCAAGGCAAGGCCTTTATCCATCATCTGCAACGGGTTCGTCTTACCTTCAATCTTCTCGTCGAAGACTGTCACAGTGCCTTTGCCGCCGACACGGAAGCCCATAATGGATTCAAACAATTCCGAACGGCCAGAGCCGATCAGACCATAGAATCCCAGCACTTCGCCGCCGCGTACTTCAAAGCTGACCGGTTTGTACCAAGGAGCGCATGAGTAGTCGGATACAGACAATGCGACGGCACCGGGCTTGTTGTAAGTACGGTAATAGTAGTTCTCTACATCGCGGCCGACCATCATACGCACCAGCTGGTCCTCATCGGTTTCAGCGGTGACAACCGTGTCTATGTATGCGCCATCTCGCATAATCATGACGTTATCGGTCAAATCGAAAATCTCGCTCATCTTGTGGGAAATGTAAATAATGCCCATGCCGCGCGCTTTAAGTTTGCGTACCACGCGGAACAAGTCATCTACTTCTTTCTCCGAAAGCGACGAAGTTGGCTCGTCAAGCACGATGACCTTGGAGTTCAGGGATAGCGCCTTCGCTATCTCAATCATTTGCTGTTGACCCATGCTTAGCGAGTTGACAAGCGTGTTCGGGTTGATGTCAAGACCGACCATTTCCAGATACTGGCGTGACTGTTCGACCATCTCGCGCTGCGAGACCAAACCAGCCCCGTTCTTGAGCTCACGGCCGATGAACACGTTCTCCGCCACGGTCAGGAATGGCTCGAGTGCCAATTCCTGGTGGACGAAGGCCACGCCCTTAGCCTGCGCGTCGAGTACGCCACTCAGCTGTACATCCTCACCATCGATGCGAATGCTACCGCTGTCAGGCTTGAAAATGCCGCCAAGCACGTTCATCAACGTGGACTTTCCGGCGCCGTTCTCACCCAGCAGGCCTAGTACCTCACCCGAATGCAGAGTGAGATGCACATCCGTCAGCGCCTTGACGCCGGGGAAGGTTTTAACGATGTCCGTCATATCGATGAGGACCTTGCCCATTGCGGTCGGGGCGGATGTGGCACCGGCATCGGGGTCGGTATCGACGCGAGGGGCGTCTACTACCATCTGATCTACCATTGCGTAATCCTTTGCGAAAGAAAAAATGAAAAAAACGGGACGGAAGTGATGAAGCTGCTCCAAGGAAGAGGAAAGTGGACGTGTTTCTGTAGCTTCCGTCCCGTGTGATGGCTAACCGCGACCGGAGAAGACATCGCGATCAGCCGCTGACGATGACACTATTTACACGTCACTGCCAGCCATCTGTGCCGTACTCGTCCACGTTATCCTTGGTAATCAAGAACGTGTCGACCACGATGTTCTTTTCGATCTCCTTGCCATCAATCACGTCAAGCGCGGCTTTCGCAGCCTTGTGCCCGATCTCGTCCGGAGACTGTGCGCCGGTGCCCGTCATGGTGCCGTCCTTGATGGCTTGCTTACCATCAGGAGAACCGTCGACACCATAAACGAGTACATCGCTCATCTCGGGATGAGCGGCTAAGGCTTGAACTGCGCCCAATGCCATCGGATCGTTGATGCCCAGAATCGCCTTGACGTTGGGGTTGGACTGGAGAATATCCTCAGCGAGAGTCAGCGAAGTGGCAAGTTCGCCCTTGCCATCCAGCTCTTGCACGATGTTAAAGTAGTCACCAGCCTTTTCTTTGAAGCCTTCAAGGCGCTGGATGCATGCCTGGCCAGCAGGACAATTGATGACGGCGATTTCAGAACCCTTGTCAAGCTTTTTCATCATGTCTTCAGCCACCAGTTCGCCGGCTTTGGGGTTATCAGAGGCCACAACGGTCTTGACTAAATCTAGATCATCGACAGGGGTATCAATGTTGATGACCGGGATGTTCGCATCGGCAGCGGCCTGCAATGCGGGCTGAACACCGGTGGTATCATACGGGCCAAGAATGATTGCATCGACGCCGGAGGCAATGAGATCACCCACCATGTCGTTCATCTTGGACTGGTCGGCCTGAGGATCGACGCTTTGTACGGACACGCTCTTGCCCTCAACCTCGGCGTTCACGCCATCAAGAATGGCTTGCCAGAAGGGATTGTTCATCGTAGAAGGCACATAACCAATCTTGATCTTCGCATTCGAGTCGCCTGAAGTGGCGACGCCAGATCCATCAGAAGAGTTTCCGCATCCAGCCAAGCCCGCTACGGCAAGGGCGGCAATGGAGAAAACAGCTGCGGCTTTATGGAGAACCTTCATCTTCACCCACCTTTTCAATTTGTGTCTCTTATCTATTACCAGACGAAATCCGAAAGTATTGCCATCTTCAGAAGTTCGCCAAGAACACCGAATTAACCAGAGTTACAGGCTTCCTTTACGCTCATCACTGAGTGGTTGGAGGACATCACCGTTGATTGATTTGTTGTTCTTGAATTTAGAGTACATATTCAAGGGATTCTTAGCAAACCAGCGACACGCCGACTAAAACCTTGAAATTGCAACGTTTTAACAATAATTCGATGAATTTATTATCGTAAATTTATATCAGAAAATCATATCCATGAATTCAGATACGAAAAACAATACAAAACCAGCCGACGGTATGAAGCCGCAGCAAGAAGCCAGAACGAGTGGATTCACAGTCTGAATCCAACGGCAATGACCTCGACCTATATCAGGCTCGCTGCGGAACCCCTGCCATATACCCGACCACCGCTTCATAGGTAGTCTCTCGCGTATTCAGCGTAGCTACAATCCGCCCATGCCTCATCACACAGATGCGATCGGAAATCGCAAACACATCAGTCAGGTTATGGCACACCGTAATCAACGATTTACCTGTCTCACGCATGCTGAGCATCTGGTTGAGCACCTCGCCGGTTTGAATCACCGACAAAGAGCTCGTCGGTTCGTCCAAGATCAGCACATCTGGGTCTTCTAATAGTGCTTGGGCGAATGTCAACGTTTTGCGTTCGCCCTCTGATAGACCGCGAACCATTCTTGTGGGAGACAGTGGGGAGCCCAGCTGTTTGAGTACTCCACGAGTGTCTTCCACCATGCGCTTTTTGTCTATAAACAGGCCTCGCATACGTTCACGGCCCATAAACACATTGTCAGCCACATCCATCGCCGGCGCCATAGCAGGATTCTGAAAGATGGTACATACGCCAGCGGCGTTGGCATCCTTGACACCAGAAAACGATATTTCCTCACCGTTGCGCAATACACAACCATCATCGGGGTACTCCAAGCCGCTCAGCACACGGACCAGCGTAGATTTACCGGCACCGTTGTCTCCTACGACCGCAACAATCTCCCGCTCGTAGACGTCAATATCCACGCCATCAAGCGCGGTAACAGATCCGTAGGTTTTGCAAAGGCCTCTGCCCCCGAACACAACCTTGCGCATACCACGGTAGGAATCGATCATTGCGATACCTGCTGCTTGTACCACCATCAGTTTCCCTCACTGTTCATCTCGTCTTCTACGACTCATCACAATGCATATACGGAAAGAATCAATCACTACCCATAATAATCCGATTGGCGGCGGAATACATAGCCCCCAATGAGACCGCATCGTCGCCACACTGACCAAGAATGATGCGACGATCCGAAAGCACCGGGAACATCACCTTATTCAATGCTTGACTGAGCGCCACCAGAAAACCGTCGCCCGCTTGTGTCAACTCGCCACCCACAATGACCACGCCAGGATCGAAAGCAGTGATAACCGGCTCAATAGCCAGAGCAATCTGTGTCGCCACATCCTCAATCAGTCGCATACACACCAAATCGCCGCGCTTAGCATCAGAGACCACGTCACGAAGGCTCATTTCACCGCGCGAAGGACGCAGCAGAGAGATAATATGCGCAGCAGAAGCCACTGTGTTCAGACAGCCGCGACGCCCACAGGTACATACGGCACCATTAGGATCGACCTGAATATGTCCAAATTCGCCAGCCAACCCATCATGGCCACGGTAAAGCCTGCCATTGATATACAGAGCACCCCCCACTTCATATCCAGCGTTGACGTAAACTACATCCTGTCTGCGCAGCTCTGGATCGTGCACCTGAGCTAGGCATGCCATCTTAGCGTCATTCTCGATGACCGGGTGTACCCCTGTCCCACGCTCGAAGCGATCAGCAATCTCCTTGCCACTCCATCCGTGCATTATTTCCGGTACGCGCACCTCACTGTTCAGATCAATGGGTGCCGGCAATGCAATGGTAACCTGCTTGAGATCCGTGATTTCAGAGCCCACCAGTTCAACCATCTCTCGCAGTAGTTCCAGAGCGCAAATCACCGTACTGTCTGGCTGATGTCGGACGGGCAACGGCATCATCTTTTCGCACAATACCTCACCGGAGCTATCACCAAGCACAATGCGCAAGTCCAAGGTGCCGATGGATACACCTGCCGCAATACCACCCTCCTGAGCAAGCGTCACATACAGAGCGTGTCGATTATTACGACTAACGGATTTAGTAACAACCTTATTTTTTTCGGTCAGCTCGCGCACAATGCTGGATATGGTGGCGGCGGAAAGGTTCGTAGCGTCGGCAAGTTCAATCTGGGTCATACCACCGAAACGCTGCAACACCTTCAATACTTGGTTGACATTGGCTTGACGCAACGATGATAAAGACCCCGATCGGGCCGAACCACTCATGTCCTCCACCTTTCACACCCGGATTAACCCCATGAATACGTACGCATTAGAACAATCCGGCATCGGCCCCACTTCGGAACGATACCCACTGATTGTATCCCATCATTCCACACGGCCCCCCCTTGCCTCATCATGATAGTCGCATTACGGTTACAGAAAAGGCCAGGCCACATGGGAAAAGTGGCCTGGCCAAACAGATAAACCAATCAGAGGTTGGTGCGATCGGTGAAGACGATCGGGCCGTTCTCGGTGATGGCGATGGTGTGCTCGGAGTGGGCGCCGCGCGAGCCGTCGGAGGCACGCAGGGTCCAGCCGTCCTTCGGATCCTGGAAGATCTCGTCGGTGGTCTTGAGGAACCACGGTTCGATGGCGATGACCAGGCCTTCGCGCAGCTTGTAGCCGTGGTGGGCGCGGCCGTCGTTCGGCACGTGCGGGTCGCCGTGCATGATGTGGCCCACGCCGTGACCGCCGAACTCGAGGTTGATCGGGTAGCCGTATTCGCGCGCGACGTCGCCGATGGTGTTGGAGATGTCGCCGAGACGGTTGCCGGGCTTGGCCACGTCGATGGCGGCGGCGAGCGCTTCCTCAGTGCACTTGATGATGCGCAGGTCTTCGGGGTCCGGGTCTTTGCCGACCACGAAGCTGACGGCGGAATCGGCCACCCAGCCATCCACGGAGATGGCGAGATCGAGGGAGACGAGGTCGCCGTCCTTCAGGCTGTAGTCGTACGGCACGCCGTGCAGCACGGCGTCGTTGACGGAGGTGCAGATGTAGTGGGCGAACGGGCCGGTGCCGAAGTCAGGAGCGTAGTCAACATAGCAGGATTCGGCGCCCTTGCGGTCCACGATCTTCTTGTGGACGAACTCGTCGATTTCGAGCAGGTTGGTACCAACTTTGGTGGTCTCCTGCAGTTCCTTCAGAATGCCGCCGACAAAACGACCAGCCGGCTTCATTTCCTCGATTTCACGAGGGGTTTTCAGTTCGATCATGAGATTCTTTCTACCTTGTTGAGACTTGTTCTCAACTCTAGACCAGCCCGAGGTCAACCGCCAGAAGCCTACCTGAAATCCACTCGCAGCCCATTAATGGCCAAGGCCGAGAAAAAGCGCCCGGCAGCACATAGCCTGCACGGGCGCTTTGGATTGATTGTCTGGGGACTGGTTGCATGAAGCGTGAGATTACTTGCGACGCTTGCCGAAAGTGAACGCGCGAATCACTGAAGTAATCCCCATCACCACCATGGCGCATCCGCCGAAGATAATCATGAATACGGCGGAGCTCAGCGGGCTCATCAGCACCACGAAGCCGGCGATAATCGAGATGATGGCATAGGCGATGGCCCAGCCGGAATGCGGGATACGCCACGATTCAACCAGCGACAGCACGCCTTCCATAATCCATCCGAAACCGACCATCAAAGTAATGAGTAATGCCAGCGTCTGACCGGTCATGCCGTAGTTGCGCACAACCACCACGCCGCCAAAGGTCAGCAGAATGCCGACGAACACGTCCAGCACACGCCAGCCGCCCGGCAGACCCGGCTCCACGAGAGCGCTGACGATGCGCACCACGCCGGAAATCACGAAATACACGCCGAGCAACAATGCGGCCAAAGCCAGCGTCTTGTTCGGCACCAGCAACAGGGCGGCGCCCAAGGCGATGGCGGCCACGCCCACCACGCCGTAAATGATGCGAATCTTGGTCTTGGCTTTTTCCGGCAGCCATTCCTCGATCAGGCGGAATGGACTGAAATTGCCGACATACCAGTTGGTCTGCTGCCAGCCGGGTTGACTTTGATCGCCCCATGGACCATTCGGCTGCCCGTCCGCTTGGCTATTCGATTGGCCGTCCGCCTGATACCGCCGACCGTCCGGCCCCCATGCCGGCTGGCCGTTCGGGCCATAGTTCGGATTGTAGGCGTACGGGCCGTAGTACGGGTTCTGGTTCGGTTCGCCTTGTGGCTGGCCGTTCTGCGCATGCTGATTCTGAGTGTCTTGCGCTCCCGGCACACCTTGCGGAGGATATTGGCCGCCATGATTGCTGTCATACGCGCCATACTGCGGTTGGCCCGGTTGGCCCGGTTGGCCCGCCGGATTCGGCTGGCTCGGCTGGCTCTGGTTGGGCTGGCCCGTCTGGCCATTCCACTGGTCCTCGTTCGGATTGCTCATCGTAACTCCTTAGCTCAAGGTCCATGTTCAGATTCCACATACTATGATAGACAAGTTGTCTAATTTGAACCATCACCACAATTAGGCAATCTGTCTAGTTCACTGACAGCGCAATGCCCATAACGCAATATCTGCACCATCAGCGCTTCTCCCCCGCCGTGATTAGGCTTAGGGCCATGACCAACGAAACCGAAACGCTGACGTCGGGCATCGACCCGGCATCGTTCTCCTCCGTCATCAAGCCGACCAATGACCTGTTCCGCTACGTGAATGGCCCATGGATCGACACCTACCGCCTACCCGACGATCGTTCGCGCTACGGCTCCTTCGACAAGCTTGCCGAAGACGCCGAAAACCAAGTACGCGACATCCTCGACGCCGACGACTGCCCGGCTGTCAAGTCTGAGGCCCTGTACCGCTCATTCCTCAACACCGACGCCATAGAGGCCGCCGGTCTTGACCCAATCCGCGACGAGCTTGACCTCATCGATTCCGCCATCGACAAGGCCGCTCTCACGCGCGTGCTCGGCACCATCAACCCAGCCGGCGGCCCCGACCTGTTCGGCTTGGCCGTTTACGGCGATCCCGGCGACCCGGACCGCAATATCGCCCACCTTGAGCAGGCCGGCCTGTGCTTGCCGGATGAGGCCTACTATCGCGAAGACCACTATGCTCCCGTGCGCGAAGCATACGTGGCGATGGTCGCCACCCAGCTGGTGAACGCCGGATACGCGCCCGCCGCCGAGTCCAACGGTGGCGATGAGCTGCCGTCCAACACCGGCGATGACGAGAGCAACGCTCCCGCCACGGTTCCCAGCGAAGCCGCGCTTGATATGGCCCGCCACTTCCTTGGTGTGGAAACGAAGATCGCCGCCAACCATTGGGACAATGTGGCCACGCGCGACTCGGTGAAGACCTACAACCCCACTGATTACGCCGATTTGGCCGCCACGCTGAAGAACTTCGATCTCAGTTCTTGGATCGACGCCTGGCAGACCGCCTATGACGCCACCGAGGCCGCCAAGGCTCAGCCGATCAATTTCAAGTCTGTGTTTGCGCGCGTCATTGTGCACGAGCCGAGCTTCCTCACTGGTCTTGATGCGTTCTGGGCCGAGGCCGATCTGGCCGACCTTAAGCTGTGGGCCCGTGTTCACATGATTCTGGGCTTCGCCTCCTCCCTGTCTCGCGACTTCGACACCACCAACTTTGACTTCTACGGCAAGGTGCTCTCCGGTGCCAAGAAGCAGCGCGATCGTTGGAAGCGCGCGGTGAGCCTGGTCAACGGCATTTGTGGTGAAGATGTGGGCCGCGAATACGTGCGCCTGCACTTCCCCGAAAGCTCGAAGCGCCGCATGGAAGAGCTGGTCGCCAATCTGATTGACGCCTACCGCGTGTCCATCACCAATTCCGATTGGCTGGGCGAGGACACCAAGGCCAAGGCTCTGGAGAAGATCTCCAAGTTCACGCCGAAGATCGGCTACACCAACCACTGGCGCGATTATTCGGCGCTGAGTGTTTCCGCGGATGCGCTGCCCGCCGAGAACGCCAAGGCCGCGAACCTGTACGAGACCGGCTATCAGCTGGCCAAGGTCGGCAAGTCGGTCGACAAGGACGAATGGCTGATGAATCCGCAGACGGTGAACGCCTACTACGAGCCGAGCATGAACGTCATCGTGTTCCCGGCCGCGATTCTGCAGCCCCCGTTCTTCGACCCGAAGGCCGAGGATGCGGCGAATTATGGCGGCATCGGCGCAGTGATCGGCCACGAGATCGGCCATGGCTTCGACGATCAGGGTTCGCAGTACGACGGCGACGGCAAGCTCAACAACTGGTGGACCGACGAGGATCGCAAGAACTTCGAGGCCCGTACCGGCGCATTGATCGCCCAGTACAACAGCTTTGTGCCGCTGCAGCTGGCCGAGAAGTACGCTGACGAGCCTGATAAGGCACCGCACGTGAACGGCGCGCTGACCATCGGCGAGAATATCGGCGATTTGGGCGGCGTGAACATCGCGCTCAAGGCGTATGCATTCGCGCTCGGCAAGGCGGCAGGTAAGTCCGACGCCAAAGAAGACGGCTCCCCCGCCGCCATCAAGGCACTGCTCGATACCGCCCCCGAAATGGACGGATTCACCGGCCTGCAGCGCTTCTTCCTGAGCTACGCCTCCATCTGGCGCACCAAGAACCGCGACGAGCTGGCCGAACAGTACCTGCAGATCGACCCGCATTCTCCGGCCGAATTCCGCACCAACGGCATCGCCAGCAACGTGGACCTCTTCTACGATGCCTTTGGCGTGACCGAAGGCGACGCCATGTGGCTCGCGCCCAAGGACCGTGTGCGTATTTGGTAATCCCCGTTATGTAAAGGAAAACCGCTGTGTTTGCCTCGATTACAGGCGAACACAGCGGTTTTTCATGATGTATGGTTGGCACTCAGAATTCGGAATCACTGGGATTGGAAGATTCGGCGAAACCGTCGACGTAGGTTTGTTGGGCCACGGGCTGTGGTTGATTGGTGTCGGCGTCCGGTTGCGACATGACGGCATCGGCCACGGCCGCGGACTCGGTTGATGGCGACGGCGATTGGCCGGAATCGGAGGTGACCCCAAATTCGACGGGGCCAGATTCCGACGAGGTCGCATACGGGTCAATACCCACACCGGATGCGGCACCGCCCGCGCCATATTGCGTTGGCCTAACGTACGGCGACGATGCTCGTTGCCCGTTTCCGCCATCCATACCTTCGACGGCACCGTTGGCATTGCCGTTACCGTTGCCACCATTGCCTCCGTTCCCATTACCGGCACGCTGTGGCTTGATCAGCGACGTGGTGCCGAAGGTCAGGTCATGCCCAATGTTGGTGGCTTCGAGAACGGTTCTACTGCGTGGTTCGCCTTGCTCATTGGTCCACTGCTCGGTGATGAGTGAGCCGACCACAATGATGCGGTCACCGCGGCGAACCGAACTGGCGGCGTTCACGGCCAAAGCACGGAACGCTTTGACGCCCACCCATGCGGTTCCGTAATCCTCCCATTGTCTGGTAGTCGGGTTGAGTCGACTGCGCGTGCTGCCCATACGGAATGTCAGCACGCGGAAGCTCTCGGTTCCGCCTAGTGTCGGATCACCGGCCACAAAGCCGGTGACGGTCACTGCTGCTTGTTGATTTGCCATGATCGGTCCTTTCCTCGGCCTGCTGGCCTGTTGTTTGGATGTGGACCGCCGGAGCCTGTCTCCGGCTTCATTGCCGGCTTGCACGCCCCAGCGGTACCTCCACTGTGAGGCATGACGTTTGAAGTGCACAAGGGCAACTGGCAAATGTGGATACTGTGACGCAGTTGAATTTTTAAGAATGTGGATAAGTTTCGGTTATCCACAGCAAAGCGCCATTCTGCGACTGGGCAGAATGGCGCTTGATGCGATTAACGCCGAGGCTGAGTAAGTGGGACTCAACTGAGGGCGGCGAAGCGCTCGGCGAGCGCGTCGGCGGCTTCGGCGGCGGGCACGGCGACCTTGTTTTCGCCGTTGCGGTCGCGCAGTTCGATGGTGCCGTCGTTGACGTAATCGCGGCCGACCACGGCGACCAGCGGCACGCCGATCAGCTCGGCATCCTTGAACTTGACGCCCGGAGACACCTTCTTGCGGTCATCGTAAATAACCTCAAGGCCCTTGGCTTCAAGCTCGGCGACCAGCTTCTCGGCACCTTCAAACGCCACGGCGTCCTTGCCGGTGGCCACCACGTGCACGGCAGCCGGGGCAATCACGGACGGCCAAGCCAAGCCGGCTTCGTCGTGGTGTGTTTCGGCGATGCAGGCCAGCACGCGGGAAACACCGATGCCATAGCAGCCCATCCACACCGGCACGGCCTTGCCGTTCTGGTCGAGCACCTTCAGGTCCAGTGCCTTGGAGTACTTGAGACCCAGCTGGAACACCTGACCGATTTCCACACCACGCTCGAAGCTCAACGGACCGGAACCATCCGGGCTCATGTCGCCGTGGCGAACCTCAACGGCTTCCACCACGCCGTCGACCTTGAAGTCACGGCCGTACACCAGGTTGTAGTAGTCGACCTCGTTCTCATCGGCACCAGTGAACCAAGCGGAACCCTTGACCACGTGCGCGTCGATCAGGTAGCGAACCGGGTTCTTCACGCCAGCAGCCTCGGCCTGCGGGCCAAGCACCATCGGTCCGATGTAACCGGGCACCAGTTCGGGGTGCTGCTTCAGGTCTTCCTCAGTGGCTTCCTCAAGTTCGGCGGGCGCGAACTGGGCTTCCAGTCGCTTCATATCCACCGTACGGTCGCCGGGCACGCCGACGACAATCACTTCACGCCACGGCTCGTCATGCTCTTCATCCTCAGGGTGCTTGACGGTGATCACCACGTTCTTGAGGATGTCGGAAGCCTGCCATTCACGGCCATCAGTACGCGGGTGGTCGGCGTTGGCACGCTCGATCATGTTATCGATGGTCTTGGCATCCGGGGTGGCTTCCTTGGAAGCGGCGGGAGTGGTGGAAGCATCGATTTCCGGTAGTTCCGGAGTGCTCAGGGCCTCCACATTCCATGCCTTGCCGGAAGGTGCCAGCGCGAAGGTATCTTCGCCGATCGGCATCGGAGCCAGGAACTCCTCGGATGCGGAGCCGCCCATCGGGCCGGACATGGCGAACACAGGTACGTACTTCAGGTCAAGACGCTGGAAGATACGCTCGTAAGCGCCGCGCTCGTCATAGTAGGCCTTGCGCATGCCTTCTTCATCGATGGTGAAGGAGTAGGCGTCCTTCATGACGAATTCACGACCACGGATCAGGCCGGCGCGCGGACGGAACTCGTCGCGGTACTTGGTCTGGATCTGGTACAGGGTGACGGGCAGGTCCTTGTAAGAGGAGTACATGTCCTTGACCAGAAGGGTGAACATCTCCTCGTGGGTGGGGGCCAGCAGGTAATCGGCCTCGTGGCGATCCTTCAAACGGAAGATGTTATCGCCGTACTCCTCCCAGCGATGGGTGGCCTCGTAGGGTTCGCGCGGCAGCAGGGCCGGGAAGTGCACTTCCTGGGCGCCGATGCCGTTGATCTCCTCGCGGATGATGGCCTCGATCTTGTTCAGCACGCGCAGACCGAGCGGCAGCCAGGTCCAGATACCGGGTGCGGCCTTGCGGATATAGCCGGCGCGCTGCAGCAGCTTGGCTGAATCGACATCGGCATCAGCGGGGTCCTCGCGCAGGGTGCGCAGGAACATGGTTGACATACGAAGGGTATTGGAAGTCATGTGTTCCACGATATTCGCGTGAACCGACAAGCCCGCCTGCTATTCGCACTATTCCGACCTTCATCTTGGCATTCGGACTCACTCGTGCAACAATGACGGCTAGAAGGGTAGAAGGGCACGATGACGCAACCGACCGAGCAACAGGGGAATCAGCCGGAATCCTCGGAGCAGCCGGTGTATCAACCGGCCCCAGCATGGGCCCCGCAATTTTCTGCTGCAGCCCCCGCAATTCCCAACGGCAGTTCCACAACAAGCGGTATCGCAACAGCCAATGGCCATGCCACCGTTTGCGCAATCGCCTATGTCGGTCCCGGAACAAGCGGCCTGCCCGTATCAACCGTAACAGCCGGGCCGGGCCTATGCTTCTCCCTGCCCCTACCCGAATCCGGCAATGGCCCAGCCGAACCAACCATCAGTCGCGCAAGAGCGATTCGGGCGTTCGTCGGGACGGCTGACCGCATCACAGGTTATTGAGACATGCGCCACCATTCTTGCCGGCGTAATACTCCTCGGTCTTGCATGGACCAACCCGCAACCGTATGCCCCGGTGGATCTTATCGCCGGCCTGTCCGGAGCGGCCGCGCTGATTGTGGGTGTGCGTTTGCCGCAAGTACGCCCGATGCTGCGTAGCTGGCCGGCATTGTGGCTTGCTTTGGGCGGCATCATTCTGATTGTGGCAGCCGCGCGCTATGAGGCGAGCCTCAAATCGATGAGGACGATTGCCACGCGTATTGGCGATCTGCGGTGAATCGCGCGGGCGACCTGAGGCAGATTACCAACGTCCGGCGATAGCAGTCCTGCATACGGGGCAGTGCCCATTGCCACCGTATCCGGCAGATAAACGATTGGCAATGATTCGATACCAATCGCGTTCCACGAGCTTGGCCCGGCATTCAGGGTTTGGGCAATACGTGGTATCGCCTTCACGATCATGCACGTTGCCTGTGTACACATAATTGAGTCCCTCTTCGAGGGCGATGTCTCGGGCGCGGGTCAGAGTCTCGTGCGGGGTGGGCGGTACGTCCATCATGCGGTAACTGGGGTGGAATGCGGAGAAGTGCAGCGGCACGTCCGGACCCAAGTGCTCGCGTATCCATGTACATTCAGCATGCAGCTGGGCGTCGTCATCGTTGAATCCAGGGATGAGTAGCGTGGTGAGCTCCACCCACACGTGTTCGCCTTCTGGTGTGCGTGCCTCGTTGACCGCATAGTCGATGGTCTCGAGCACATCGGCCAGATGAGTGCCGGTCACTTTCCAATAGAACTCTTCGGTGAAGCCTTTGAGGTCGATGTTGGCGGCGTCCATGGCCGCGTAGAAGTCGGGCCGGGCTTCGGCGCTCATGTATCCGGCAGTCACGGCGATGGGATGGATGCCGAGCGCTCGGCAGGCTTCGGCCGTGTCGATGGCATATTCGGCGAACACGATCGGATCGTTATAGGTGAACGCCACCGAATCGATGCCCCGGTCGGCCGCGACCTGCGCGATTTTCTCCGGACTGGCTTCCATGCCGAGCCGGTCGAAGCTGCGGGCTTTGGCAATATCCCAGTTTTGGCAGAATCGGCAACCGGAATTGCAGCCAGCCGTGCCGAAACTCAGCACACTGGAACCGGGGTGGAAGTGGTTGAGCGGCTTCTTTTCCACTGGGTCCACGGCGAAGCCGGAGCTGCGGCCGTAGGTGTCGGAGACGATGAGTCCGTCGTGGTTTGAGCGGACGAAGCAAAAGCCGCGTTGGCCGGGCTTGAGGACGCAGCGGCGCGGGCATAGTTCGCAGCGAGCGCGGTTGGTACCGTCGTGGAATTGCGTTTGCCAGCGGGCTATGGCGGGGTTACGAACATCTGTGACTGACGCCGTATGACCGCACGATTCCCGATGACCACCCTCCGGCGCTTCGCGCCACCTCTTGCCAGCGGGAGGAGATATGGTTGCTGCGTTAATGCTCGGCATAGGCGGTCACCTCGTAGCGTTGACAGTCGATTTCGCTATCGGTCCAGTCGTAGGAAGGGCGGATACCGGCTTTGGCGAGCAGGCGAGCGACGAAATCGTGCGGATCGGGCAGCTCATCCCACACTTGTGGCAGGAATGTGGCGCTGCGGCCACGACGGTCGGCGAGAATCAGACCGTCTTTGCCGGGGCGTAATACTTCCTCAAGTTCAGTGCGCGAACGTACCGGGCGTTCGACGTTGCTGCCGTCCCGTTTGACGGCGTCGGTCTGAGGTCCGGATTGCAGCGATGCCAGAGTCGCGGTCTTCGAGCCGGTACCGCGCGAATCGGCGTCACAGGAGTTCACTGTAATCGGCTCGGGCTCACCCAAGACGGATACCTCCACGTTGAGCAGCGGGTATTCCGCGGCGGTGACCGGGGTGAAACGTGGGTCGCGGGTGGCGGCATCCACTGCGTGCTCGGCCACGTCCTTGCCGAGCGAGCGGTGGGCGACCAGCGAACCAATGCACCCGCGTAGCCGGCCACCCTCGGTCAGGGTGACGAAACAGGCACCGGGCTCGTTCAGCCATGGGTTTGCGGCAAGAATGGACGCGGTCGAATCAGCGGCGGTCGGATGCTCGATATGCAGCCGTTCCCGGATAGCGGCACGGGCAAGTTTCAGCAGCACCTCACCGTGGGATGGCGTACCCGATGTGCCTAAGTCATCTGCACCGGCTAGAGCATCTGCTTCCGGCTTGGATTCCCACGCGGCAAACGAGACATATCCCACTACCGGCTCGTCGGCGTCTCGCATTGCGGGGCGAGGTTGGCCGGCGAGCGCCACCACGCCGTCATCGCCGGAAGTGGAACAGCCGAGCTCGAAGAGCCTCATGTCCTTGCGGCCTTTTAACACATCCAGAAGGCCGTTGATCGGGTATGCGCCACAGGCCCGGCGAGGGTGAATCGGCAGATGCAAAGCCGCAATGTCCGCAATGGTCTGGTCATCCAACGCGCGGGCGACTTCGTGCGGATGATAGTGCGAGAGATCCGAACTAATCACGATGACGGTTTCCGGGCCACCCCACAAAGCACGCAACACATCACCCACCTCTTGTGGCGTGGCATCGCCCGCGTTCAACGGCACGATAGTGAGGTCTGGGCCGAGCACGGTCTGCAGGAACGGAATCTGCACTTCTACCGCATGTTCTTGTGCGTGGGTTGGGGCATTGACGATCATTGCGGGAGCCGGCGCGCCCGGACGGGCATGTGTACCGGAGCGCAATGGCTCATTGACAGACAGGCCCAGAGCCTTACGCTCGGCTGCAATGTCTACCGGCACAGTGCCCAGCGGCGTTTCAAACGCCGCTGCCGTGGAACAGGCGACGCCTCGCACGGCCACGCGGTGAGTCGGCCCTACGATTACCGCGCGAGTCACGCTCCCCCGCCCACGCTCCAAGAGCGCGTAAGCGAGCGCAGCTGCCGTGCCGGAATATATGTATCCGGCGTGCGGCACTATTACCGCCCTCGGCACCCCCGCTGGAAGTGTGGGCTCCAACTGTTGCAGAAGCTTTCGGCCGTAATCGAGCTGCTGGTTGATTAGCTGTTTGAGCGCGGTGCGGTCAGCCGGATAAAACGAACCGGCCACCGCTGACGGACGTATTGCGCCAGTGATTTTGCCGCTGCCGTCTGCCGCGCTTGCTGCATCTGACGCACTAGCCACACTGACCGTATCGATTTGCACACCGGCTCGGGCGGCCTCGCGAACCTCATTGTTTCCACGAAATATCTCGGATAGCACCATAACTACCACCTCTTATTCCATGGTAGCTGCTACGGAGCGCTTCTAAAGATCAGAACAACGCGTCCTGGGCGAAGTCATCGTCGGGATTGGCACCGAATTCGTCCGGCTCGGCGGGTTTGAACGCGTTTGCACCTTCATCGGCCAACTGGTCGGAGGCCGCGGCCGAGGCTTCGCGCAGGTCGCCGTCGAGCACCACGGCATCGGGCGAGACGAGGAACATGCGTTCGTTGACGCCGGCCAAATAGAGGCCGCCCAGCGATTCGACTCGGGACAGCGCCACATATCCCATGCCTGGCGCGAAGGTGCGCTTCAGGTCCATGACCGCACGGTCAAGCGTCATGCCTTGCGACTTGTGGATGGTGATGCCCCACGCGCAGCGCAACGGCACCTGGAAGACGGAGGCGAGCACGGTGTCGCCGTCCATCATCTCCCATGTGGCCTGTTTCATGGTGACGATGTTGCCGTTCTCGAATTCCACGATCGGCCAGCCGCCCTTGTTCTCCTGTGCGAAGCCACGCACGGTGCCGAGCGAGCCGTTGACGTACTGGCGATCGGTGTCGTTGCGCAGGGCCATGACAGCCGCGCCTTCCTTGAGTATCAATCGCTCGGGGGCCAACATGTTCTTTTTGAGTCGGTCGACCAGGTTGGCAGGGCCTGCTGTCTCGGCGTGGAACTCGTGTGGATCAAGCATGATCTGGTTCAGGCGCATGTCGTTGAGATTGTCGGCCTGCCGGTTCACCGGGAACAGGTGGACGGCGACCTGGCCGGGCTCGGGCAGTTTGCCCAGACGAGTGACGAGCACGTCACGGTCGGACTGGGTCACGTCGCCTTCGCGAATGTCGGTGAGCACGGTCAGCAGTTCGCCGGTATCCTGACGGTGCTGTTCGGTCAGATAGCAGATCACCGGGTTGAGTTCGGGCCATACCAGCGATTCGGTGATGAAGCCTTCGGGGTTCAAGCCGGCACGGGCATACCGTTCGCGACTGGCGATGAATTCGGGCGTGGGGGCGATGAGGTCGCGGTTGCGCCCGGACACCGAAACCGGCGGCAGCTGGAAGAAGTCGCCGGACAAGACAACCTGGATGCCACCGAACGGGCGTGGATCACGGCGTACTTCGCGGCAGACTTGGTCGACCATGTCGAACAGCCAAGCGTGCAGCATGGAAACCTCGTCAATGACGAGGATGTCCGTGGCCTGAATCTTGCGTTTGCGCCGGGATTTGATGAGTTTGAGCAGGCTGGCGCTCAGGGCGGTGGCCACGCCGACGCCGCTCCACGAATGAATGGTTTGGCCGTTGATATGCGTGGAGGCGATGCCTGTGGACGCGGTGACTGCTACACTGGCGCCGTCGGCCCGAGCCTGGCGGATGAACTCGTTCAAGACATAGGTCTTACCGGCACCGGGCGCACCGGTCAGGAACACGTTCGCGCCGGCGTTCAGAATGGCCAGGGCTTCGGTTTGGCGCATATCAACCTCTCTAGACTCCCCTCAGGGAGGGGAGCCAAGTACGGCGGACTACTTATTGAGGATGCTGGTGGCTACGATGTCGGCGGCGATGGCCTTGGATGCGGCATCGTCCGGGCCGGGGGCGGGAGCCATAAACGCCTTACGGTAGTAGCGCAGCTCGTCCAAGGACTCGATGATGTCTGCGAGAGCACGATGGCCACCGTTCTTTGGCGGGCGGTTCTCGTACACGGCCGGGTACCAGCGGCGGGCGAGCTCCTTGAATGTGCTCACATCCACGCTGCGGTAATGCAGGTGGCTCATGAGGTTCGGCATGTAATGGTCGAGGAACTTCTTATCGGAGCCGATGGTGTTGCCGGCCAGCAGCGGGCGCACGCCTTCCGGCGTGAAGCGCAGCACGTATTCGGTGACCTTCTGCTCGGCCTCGGCCAGGCTCAGGCCATTCTCCCACTCGTTGATCAGGCCGGAACGGGTGTGCATCTGGCGCACGAAATCGTTCATATGGTTCACGGCCTTCTCGGACGGCTTGATGACGTAATCCACGCCCTCGTCCAGCACATTCAGGTCAAAGTCAGTGGGCACTACGGACACCTCGACGAGTTCGTCGCCGCCGAAGATATCCAAGCCCGTCATTTCGCAGTCAATCCAAATCAGGCGCGAATCCTTTGCGCTGTAAGTTTCTGCATCATGGCTGTCGACCATGGTAAGCCTCTTTTCGTCATGTCACCCGTTATTACAAGAACAGTTCAGACTATACCCCAGCGCATACAAGCTATCTCGAGCCACATACGCGAAAAGGGCCTGCATAAGCAGACCCTTTTCACAAGGAATCAACCCCTAACTAGCGCAAGCTAGCGGGCATCAACCGATCAGTTGTTGTGGAAGCCGGAGTAGTTCGGGGCTTCGGTGGTCATCACGATATCGTGCGGGTGCGATTCGCGCAGACCGGCGTCGGTGATGCGGATGAACTTGCCACGCTCCGGCATCTCGGCGATGTTGTGGGCGCCGATGTAGAACATGGACTGGTGCAGGCCACCGAGCATCTGGTAGAGCACGGCGTTCAGCGGTCCGCGGTACGGCACTTCGCCTTCCACGCCTTCCGGCACGACCTTGTCGCTGGAGGTCACGTCGGCCTGGAAGTAGCGGTCCTTGGAGTAGGACTTCTTGCCGCGCGGGGCCATGGCACCGAGGGAGCCCATGCCACGGTACAGCTTGTACTGCTTGCCGTGCAGGAGCACCTTCTCGCCCGGGGCTTCCTCACAGCCAGCGAGCGTGCCGCCGAGCATCACGGAGGAAGCGCCAGCCACGAGGGCCTTGGCGATGTCACCGGAGTAGTGGATGCCACCGTCGGCGATGCAGGGCACGCCAGCGGCACGGCAGGCCTGGGCAGCCTCGTACACGGCGGTGAGCTGCGGGACACCGACACCGGCAACGATACGGGTGGTGCAGATAGAGCCGGGGCCAATACCGACCTTGACGGCGTCCGCGCCAGCCTCAATCATGGCCTGAGCACCGGAGCGGGTGCCGACGTTGCCGCCGATGATCTGCACGCCGTCGAAGGCGGAGTCGTGCTTCAGGCGGGAAATCATGTCGAGTGCCAGACGGGCCTCACCGTTGGCGGTGTCGACCACGAGCACGTCCACGCCAGCCTCCATCAGAGCGGAGGCACGCTGCCAGGCGTCGCCGAGGAAGCCGACGCCGGCGGCCACGCGCAGACGACCCTGCTCATCCTTGGTGGCGTCCGGGTACTGCTCGGTCTTGACGAAGTCCTTGACGGTGATCAGGCCGGTCAGGTGGCCTTCCTCGTCAACGAGCGGCAGCTTCTCAACCTTGTGCTGGGCGAGCAGACGGTGAGCGTCGTCCTTGGAAATGTTGGACGGGCCAGTGACCAGGTTCTCCTTGGTCATGACATCCTTAACCTTCAGGGTGTCGTAATCCTCGGAGGCGATGAAGCGCATATCACGGTTGGTGATGATGCCGACGAGCTTGTTTTCCTTGTCCACAACCGGCAGACCGGAGATGTGGAACTTGCCGCACAGCTTGTCGAGGTCGGCCAGAGTGACCTCGGGGTTGACGGTCAGCGGGTCGGTGATCATACCGGACTCGGAACGCTTGACCACATCGACCTGAGCGGCCTGGTCGTCGATGGACAGATTGCGGTGCAGCACACCGATACCACCGTTACGAGCCATGGCGATGGCCATCTCGGACTCGGTCACGGTATCCATGGCAGCGGAGAGGACCGGGGCCTTCATCACGATCTTGCGAGTCAGATGAGTGCTGGTGTCCACTTCGGAGGGAATGACATCCGTCTCGTTCGGCAGCAGCAACACATCATCATAAGCAAGGCCGAGCTTGGCGAAAATCGGAGGAAGGGGAGCATACGCCGATTGGGCGTTCAATTCATCGAGGTTTGTAGCCATACAAACACTATATGAACACGCGCTGACCTTCACGACACACGCTTGTGAGCGCTCACTTATCCGCTGCCGGGTCCTGCACCTCACCCGCCTGCGAGTCCCGCGAATCCGCAGGCGAATCAGTCATCGAATCCGCTGCCTGAGAGCCAATCGAATCCCGGCTCTCCCCTACTGCAGACTGCGACTTAACCGTAGCATGCTGCGCGTTCTTGCGTGCGGATTCGAGCGTCAGGTTCTCGGCTTGGATCTCGGGAATACGATGCCGCAGATAGGGGTACATCGTGGCTATGGTCAGCACCACCACGGCGATGGGCATGCCCACGGCCACATGCTGCGCTTTGAAGAACAGAATCGTCAGCGAACCGAATGCGATCAGCGCGGCCCATCCCCACAGGATCAGCACGGCGCCACGCACCGAATGCCCGATCTTCAGCATGCGATGGTGCAGGTGCATACGGTCCGGATGCATGGGCGACTGGCCTTTGGCCAAACGCCGCACAATCGCCAGACACATGTCGAGCACAGGCAGGAACAACACCAGAATCGGCAGCAGAATTGGCATGAACACCGGCAGATAGATGCTGGCATGAATCGAGGCCGGGTCAAGACGTCCGGTCATCACAATCGAAGCGCAGGTGATGAGATAGCCAAGCAGCATCGAACCGGAATCACCCATAAACAGTTTGGCGGGATGCCAATTATGCAGCAGGAAGCCCACGCAGATACCCACCATCATCACGTCGATCAGCGTGGCCAACGAAGCATAACTCGGGGAAGACCGGGCGATGATATACGAATAGGCGGCGAACGCTATGCCACCAATCGCCACGATACCGGCCGCCAGGCCATCGAGGCCATCAACGAAATTGACCGCGTTAATCGAGGCGACAATCAGGAATGCGGTGATCGCCATGGACAGACTCGGCGAGGCGGTAATCAGCGAACCGCCCAAAGGCAGTGAGATGATCTGCAATCCGCCCCAAGCCACGAATACGGAAATCAGCAGCTGACCGGCAAGTTTCAGCATCCAATCGAGATCCCACAGGTCATCGGCCATGCCCAGCAGACTGATCATGATGCCGCCGGCAAGAATCACCCACATCTGGTAATTGCCGTTGAACAATCCCGAGAGAAAAGGCAGCCGACTGGCGAATACGGTAGCCACGGCAAAACCGATCAGCATGCCAAGGCCACCCATGCGCGGCGTGGGAATGGTGTGCACGTCTCGGGCACGCACCTCGCCAACCGCACCGATTTCGATGGCGACGTGGCGAATCAGCGGAGTCACCAGCCAGGTGACACCACCGGCGATGGCGGCAATCAGTAGGTAGATTCTCATGCGCCGAGTCCACCGCCGTTGAGGTGGAGGGCCTTGCGAATCACGTTTTGGGCGATGACGCCTTCACGCAGGATCTCGATGCCGTCGCGCGCGTACGGATCGGCTTTGACGACGGTGCTGGAGACATGGCCTTGGGTGGGACCGCCGTCCAGATACAGGTCGACTTCGCTGCCGAACGCGTCAACCGCCTCCTGGACGGTCTGCGCGCTTTCGTCGCCGGAACGGTTGGCGCTGGACGCGGCCAGCGGGCCAGTCGCCTTGAGAATCGCGAGGCACAGCGCCGAATTGGGGATGCGGATGCCTTGCGTGCCGGGGCGACCATCGGCGGTGTCGGCCAAAGTCTCCAACGTGCAGTCGGGCCGGGCTACGGCAATCGGCGAGAACGCGCCAGGCAGAAACGCCGCCGACAAACGATTCAGCGGGGACGGCAGGTCGAGACCGAGCTCATCAAGCTGGTCGGTGGATGCGAGCAGTACCTGCAACGCCTTATAGCGCGGGCGACGCTTGAGCCGGTAGATACGGTCGATAGCGGCCTTATTACGCGGATCGCACGCCACTCCATATACCGTATCCGTTGGAATGACGACCAATCCACCATCCCGGATGACACGCGCCGCCTGTGCCAGCGATTCATCCGTGACTTTCAGCGTTGTTCCGCCTTCCACGCTCACGCCACCTCCGTTCGCTTGTGTATTCACAATCTACCATTGCACCATTGCGCCCCGACTTGCATAGTTCATCATCGCTCGTTTGCCGTACTGCCGTTTTCCGATTCGCCCCACACGCACAGACCGTAGATACAATGAGTCCATCCATGCTCTTTCGCGAAATTACAGGAGTGTTCAATGAGCGAAATCAATGCTGAATCCACCACCATGCCTCCCGTCGAACTGCGTATGCCGCGCGCCAGCGAGCGCGAGGAGATGCTCGCCGGCAAACTGTACAATTCGGTAGACCCTGAATTGAATGCCCTGCGCGAGAAGGCCGGCGACCTGTGCGCGCGCTTCAACGCCGCGTCGCGTACCGATCATGCCGCCCGTGCCGCGATTCTCGATGAGCTGCTGCCCGGCCACGGTGCCGGCCTTGACGTGATGGGGCCGATTTTCTTCGACTATGGCTGCAACATCACCATCGGAGAGCGCGTGTTCGCCAACTTCAACTTCACTGTGCTGGATTGTTGCCCGGTGACGATTGGCGACGACGTGCTGTTCGGCCCGAACGTTTCGCTGCTGCCACCGATGCATCCGTTGCGTTGGCAGGATCGTAACGTGAGGCAGGCACCTGATGGTTCCGCATACGACTGCGAGTATGGCAAGCCGATTGTCATCGGCTCGAACTGCTGGTTTGGCGGCAATGTGACGGTAATCGGCGGCGTGACGATCGGCGAGGGTTGCGTGATCGGTGCCGGCTCGGTGGTGACGCGCGATATTCCGCCGCACACCGTGGCCGTGGGTAATCCGGCCCGTCCGATTCGCGAGATTACGGATAAGGATGCTTCCGCGCTACAGTATTACGCGCAGTGATATATGAATGCTCCCGTTGGCGAGCTGTCAGCGGAGCTGACTGAGGGTGGTTGCCGGAAATCTCCGATAACCACCCTCAGCCTCACTTCGTGAGGTAGCTCCCGCCAGCGGGAGCATAGTAATGTGAGACGTCACGCGCCGAGGTACGCCTTGCGCACCTTCTCGTCGTGCAGCAGGTCGGAGGCCTTGCCCTCCATGGTGATCTTGCCGGTCTCGAGCACGTAGGCGCGATCCGCGATGGACAGGGCCATCTTCGCGTTCTGCTCCACGAGCAGCACGGTGATGCCACGCTTGCGCAGCGTGACGATGATGTCGAAGATCTCCTTGACCAGCAGCGGGGACAGACCCATCGACGGCTCATCCATGAGGATGGTCTTCGGATGGCTCATCAGGGCGCGGCCCATGGCCACCATCTGCTGCTCACCGCCGGAAAGCGTGCCGGCCAGCTGGCGGCGACGTTCCTTCAAACGCGGGAAGTAGTCGAACACCATCTCAAGATCCTTACCCAGACTGGACTGGTCTTTGAGACTGAACGCGCCCATCTCTAGGTTCTCCTGCACGCTCATGCGGGTGAACACGTGGCGGCCTTCCGGCACATGGGCCATGCCCAGCGTGACGATCTTGTTCGCATGCGTTTTGAGCAGATCGTGGCCATCATAGGTAATGCTGCCGGATTTGGCAGGCACCAGACCGGTGATGGTGTGCAGGGTGGTGGTCTTGCCGGCGCCGTTGGCTCCGATCAGGGAGACGATCTCGCCGTCGTTCACCTTGAGGCTAATGCCCTTGACCGCGTCGATCGCGCCATAGGAAACGCATAGATCCTTGATTTCCAGCATCAGCGCGCTCCTTCCGTCAGTGTCTTGGCAATGCTTGGCTCCGGTTCCGCCTTGGTGGTGGAATCGCCGTCCGCGTCATCGTTGTTGTCGCTGCCCAAGTAGGCGGAGATGACCTGCGGGTTGTTGGCGATCTCCTCCGGCGTGCCGGATGCGATGGTGCGGCCATAGTCCAGCACCTGGATGCGCTGGCATACGCTCATCACCAGGCTCATGTCATGTTCGATGAGCAGGATGGCGATACCGAAACGGTCGCGGATCGTGTTGATACAGTGCAGCAGATCCTCGGTTTCGGTGGGGTTCATGCCGGCGGCCGGCTCGTCGAGCAGCAGCAGTTTCATGCCGGTGGCCAGGGCGCGTGCGATCTCGAGCTTGCGCTGCTGGCCGTACGGCAGGTTGGCCGCCTGGGTGGTGGCCAGTCCCTCGAGGTTGAAGATGCGCAGCAGGTCGATGGCCTTCTCGTGCATCTCGTTCTCCTGCTTCCAGAAGCCCGGGGTGCGGAAGATGGCGCTGCCCATGTGGTAGGTGAACGACTCATCGAAGGCGACGAGCACGTTCTCCTCGACGGTGAGCTGCTTGAACAGGCGGATGTTCTGGAAGGTTCGGGCGATGCCGGCACGCACGACCTGATAGGTCTTCTTGCCGTTCATCCGGGTTCCGTCCAGCCAGAACTCGCCTTCGGTGGGCTTGTACACGCCGGTCAGCAGGTTGAACACCGTGGTCTTGCCGGCGCCGTTGGGGCCGATCAGGCCAATGAGTTCGCCCTTGTTGATGGTCATGTTGAAGTTGGACACGGCTTTCAGACCACCGAAGGTGATGCCGAGATGTTCGGCTTTGAGGATGGGCTGGGTTGCGTCGCTCATCGTGAGGCCTCCTTCACGGTCTTGTCGTCGGACTGGTCATGCTGCTTGGCGCTGGCCGCGGGTTTCGCGCCCTTGCCGGCGGCGCCGCGGAACAGCATGCGGTTGACCAGACGCGGCAGTGAGAACTCCCAGGATCCGAAGATGCCCTGCGGGCGGAAGATCATGACGAGCACCAGCACCACCGAGTAGGCGAGCATACGGTAGTCGGCGAAGGCGCGCAGCAGCTCGGGCAGGATGGTCAGGCCGATGGCGGAGACGATCGAGCCGGTGAGCGAACCCATGCCGCCGAACACCACCATGATCACGTAGTTGATGGAGTTGAGCCAACCGGCCATGGTGGGGTTGAGCGAGCCGATGTACTGGGCGAAGATACCGCCGGCGATGCCCGCGAAGAACGCGGAGATCGCGAAGACGAGCACCTTGAGGTACGTGGTGTTGAGTCCGGAGGCGCCGGCGGCGATCTCGTCGTCGCGGATGGCCTTGACCGCACGGCCGTAACGGGAGCGGCCGAACATGAAGAGCACGACCACGGTGACCACCATGATCCAGAACACGACGTACAGGTTGGCGGTGCGTTCGATGCCGATCAGCGCCTGTCCGGCGGCGCCCTTGTCGAGGCCCATGCCGCCGGCTACCTTGAGGTTCTGGATGATCACGCGGATGATCTCACCGAAGCCCAGCGTGATGATGGCCAGGTAGTCGCCGTGCAGTCGCAGGGCAGGAATGCCGATCAGGATGCCGAACACGCAGGCCACCACGCCGCCGATCAGCGTGGTGAGCAGGAAGCGGGCGGTGGGGTCGATGGCAATGCCGGCGGCGACCATGTATTTGGAGGTCAGTGCGGCCACGTAGGCGCCGATGGCCTCGAAACCGCAGCATCCCAGCGTCAGCTGGCCGAGCACGCCGATGGTGAGGTTCAGGGAGGTGGTCATGATGATGGCGATGCACGCGGTCATCATGATGCCCTTGATGTAGGAGTCGGCCAAGCCGGATTCGCACAGCGCCATCACGATGCCGAACGCGGCGAGGATGCCGATGAAGCACACAAGATAGGACTGTTTGGTGGAAAGCATTGTCTTCTTCATCTGATCAGACCTTCTCCCCTTCGTTCTTGCCCATAATGCCGGACGGTTTGACGAGCAGCACGATGATCAGGATGGCGAACACGATGGCGTCGGAGAACGCCGAGGTGATGATGCCCGCCGTGATGGTGCCGATATACGCCTTGGTCAGGCTTTCGATCAGACCGATGGCCAGACCACCGATCATGGCGCCCGGGATGGAACCAATGCCGCCGAGCACGGCGGCGACGAACGCCTTCAGGCCCAGCATGGCGCCCATCATAGGCGAGACCTGCGGGTAGGCGGCGCAGTACATCAGCGAGGCGACCGCGGCCAGACCGGAGCCGATGGCGAATGTCAGGGCGATGGTGGAGTTCACGTTGATACCCATGAGCACGGCGGCCTCCTTGTCTTCGGAGACGGCGCGCATGGCCTTGCCCTGCCTGGTGAATTTGACGAACAGCTGCAGGCCCACCATGATGACCAGGCCGATGACGATGGTCAGCAGGGTGTCTCCCGGCAGCTTGAGCTTGCCGAACGCGATGGACGGCAGGTGGAAGATGGTCGGGACGGTCTGGAAGTCGGCGCCGAAGATGGCCTGTGAGCCGTTCTCCAGCAGCAACGACATGGCGATGGCGGTGATCAGGGCGGTCATGGAGTTGCCCTTTTCACGCACCGGCTTATAGGCGGCCTTTTCGACGATCACGCCGACGGCCACGCATACCAGGATGGCGGGAATGACCGCCACCCAGGCGGGCAGTCCCATGGCCACGATGGCCGGAATGGTGAGCATGAGCACGTAGGCTCCGACCATGATGAAATCGCCGTGGGCAAAGTTGATCAGTCGGATGATGCCGTAGACCATGGTGTAGCCCAATGCCACCAGCGCGTACACGCTGCCGATTTTCAGACCGTTGAACAGCTGGCTGATGAACATGATGATCTGATCGGTCATAGCTCCCCCTTTCTATCAATGTTGTGGTTCTCTACCGCTGCGCGCGTAGAGATATTCGTATGTCTTGCGATTGATGGCGCGATACGCCCGCGCCTGGCGATATCCGCATATCGACGGCTGTCCTTATGCATCCGAGCCCATGAAAACACGAAAGGGAGAGGACCGGCAAAACCGGTCGCTCTCCTGTTCATGCGGAAGTCATGCTAGGACATCGTGATTATGCGGTGGGAATTCATGGAATTCACTTGGGCTGCACGGTGGTGTTGTACACCGGCTTGCCGTCCTTCATTTCCAGCACGGTCACGGACTTGGTCGGCGAGCCGGACTTGTCCATGGTGAACTTGCCGGTCACACCGTCGAAGGTCATGCCGGCCACGGCGTTGCGCACATCCTCACGGGTGGCGTTCTCGCCAGCCTTCTCGATGGCCTGCTTGATCATGTAGATGGTGTCGTAGCCCAGAGCGGCGAACGTGTTCGGCTCGGCGTTGTTCTTGGACTTGTAGGACTTGATGAAGTCCTGCACCTTGGTGTTGGTGTTGTCGTCGGCGGAGTAGTGGGTGGTGTAGTAGGTCTTGTTGTACTGGGACTTGTCACCGGTGAGCTTGAGGCCATCGTATCCGTCGGGTCCCATCACGTAGCCCTCGAAACCCACGGAGCGGGCCTGCGGGATGATGTACGGGCCAGCCACGGAGTAGTAGTACGGAGCGTAGAGCAGCTCGGCGCCGGAAGCCTGGATCTTCTGCAGCTGGGCGGAGTACTCGGTGTCGTCGGCGGAGGAGGAGCTTTCCTTGTCCACCACTTCGAGGCCGAGCTTTTCGGCGGCCTTGGCGAAGGCCTCTCCCACGCCGGAGGAGTACGGATCGCCGGTGCCGTAGAGCACGGCCACCTTCTTGACCTTCAGGTTCTCGGCGGCGAAGCGTGCAGCCACCTCACCCTGGTAGGAGTCCTTGAAGCAGGTGCGGAACAGGTAATTGCCGGTTTCGATGGAGTCGGAGGTGGCGGCCGGGGCGATGGTGACCAGCTTGGACTGGTCGGCCAGCGGGGCCACGGCTGCGGTGGTGGCGGAAATGGTCGGGCCGGCCACGGCGAGCACGTTGTTGTCGCCGGCGAGCTTGTTGTAGGCGTTGGAGGCTTCGGTGGCGTCGCCCTTGTCGTCCATGGACTCGAGCTTGACCTTCTTGCCGTTGATGCCGCCCTTGGCGTTGATCTCGGAGACCGCCAGCTCGAAGCCCTTGACCTCGGCCTCGCCGTAAGCGGCGGCGGTACCGGAGTTGGTGGTCACGGTGCCGATGGTGATGGAGTCGCCGGAGGCCTTGGCACTGGAGCTGGAGGAATCATCCATGCTGCCGCCGGAGCAGCCCGCGAGGGACAACGCCATAACAGCGGCCGCGCTGGCCGCAACGAACTTAGTGGAGAACTTCACGTTCATCCTCTTCCTTCTTCCTTGGGATATTTCAACATCGTTCATCTGTCAACCAACGCGCGGGATGTGCGCGTGAGACGTTCCACTCACATAATTCGCATACCACAGAACTACATCACACGGCTTGTGACCGTCATTCACGTCTCTCTCATCCGATGTTTGTCGCGGACTGTTATGACCAGACCGGCTTTGAACCCGCAATAAATTGTTCTTATTATGAGACAGCGCAATTACGGAAACGAGAATACAATCCCAAGGAAATGTGGGATTCGTGGGGCTTAGGACACTGCAAACAGGTAGCGGTCGCGACCCGTCCAGTCCTGGCCGGTCGATGCGGCAGCGAATCCGGTGGCCCTGGCAAAGGCCACGAGACGATCCCCCTGGGTCACGTCATGTTCCATGACAAGCACGCCCCCAGGCTTGAGAAGACGGCAGGCCCGCTCGATAATGCGCTCGGGAATCAACGTACCGTCCATCGAGCCGCCATACAAAGCCAATTCCGGATCCCAATCACGCACTTCCGGCTGCTCGGGAATATCGGTCTGCGGCACGTAGGGGGGATTGGTGATGACGATATCGACGGTGCCGTCCAATTGGGCCAATGTGGCGAAGGACGTGGCATCCGCGATTTCCAGATGGTAATTCGAGGCAATGGATGGGTACTTTTTCGCGGTTTCCGACAGATTCCTTCGCGTCCATTCGGCGGTGTTCGGCGACAGCTCCACCGCCCACACCTGGCTGCCGGGCACCTCGCTGACAACGGACAGCCCAATCGCGCCGGAGCCGGCGCACAAATCGACCACACAAGGATGGATCATGCCGTTTTTTGTCAGCCAGTCAAGGCCGGCCTGCACCACGGTTTCGGTTTCCGGACGAGGAATGAACACTCCGGGACCGACCTTCAGGTCAAGGTAGCGGAAAGGAGCATGCCCGGTGATGTATTGCAGCGGCTCGCGCTTGGCACGGCGGTCGAGCATGGCACGGAAGACGGCAAGCTGTCCGGTTGTGCCAAGTTCCTCCCCCATAAGCAGAGCCCTGTCGACGTCGCGCAGTTCAACGCCTGCCGCCTCGGCAAGGAGCAACTTGGCATCATGCTCAGGCGTCTCAATACCCGCTTCGCGCAATTGCGAAGAGGCTTGGTTGATGATGTCGGTAATAAGCACTGGCGGTCTCCGTTGATCGGACATTAGGCTCCCCTCAGTCAGCTTCGCTGACAGCTCCCCTCACAGAGGGGAGCCATCCGGCAAAGTCATTTCTGATTGGCCAGACGGTCGGCCTCGTCGGCTTGGATGTCGGAATCGATGACGGCCTGCAGGTCGCCGTCGAGCACGGCGTCAAGGTTGTAAGCCTTGTAATTCGTGCGATGGTCGACGATACGGTTTTCCGGGAAGTTGTATGTGCGGATTCGCTCGGAGCGATCAAGCGAACGTACCTGCGAGTGACGCATGTCGGCGGCCTCGGCGGCCTCCTGCTCATGCTTCATGGCCAGCAGGCGGGACTTCAGTACGCGCAACGCGGCGGCACGGTTCTGAATCTGCGACTTCTCATCCTGCATGTTCACCGTGATTCCGGTTGGCAGGTGGGTCATGCGCACGGCGGAATACGTGGTGTTCACGGACTGGCCGCCGGGGCCGGAGCTCATGAAGATGTCGATTTTCAGGTCTTTCGGATCGATCTCGATCTCGTCGTCATCCTCGTCGGCCTCGGGGAACACGATGACGCCGGCAGCGGAAGTCTGGATACGGCCCTGCGATTCGGTGACGGGGATGCGCTGCACACGGTGTACGCCGCCCTCGTACTTCATCGAAGCCCACACGCCGTCTTCGGGAGCGGGCGTGCCCTTGGCGCGGATGGCGATCTGCACGTCCTTGACGCCGCCGAGCTCGGTGGTGTTCTCGGACTGCACGTTCACGCTCCAGCCACGCTTCTCGGCGTAACGGGTGTACATGCGCAGCAGGTCGCCGGCGAACAGTGCGGCTTCCTCGCCGCCGGTGCCGGCCTTGATCTCCATGATGGTGTCGCGCGCATCATCCGGGTCACGCGGGATCAGCGCGGTGCGCAGCTTCTCCTCGACACCGGGCAGTTCGTCTTCAAGACGCTTGGCTTCCTCGGCGAAGTCGGCGTCCTCGCCGGCCATCTCCTGAGCGGCTGCCAGATCGTCCTTCACCTGCAACCAGGCTTTGTAGGCACCCACGATGGCACCCAGTTCGGCGTGACGACGACCCAGCTTGCGCAGCTTGTCCGGGTTGGACACGACTTCGGGGCTTGCCATCTGTTCTTCGATGGACTGGTACTCCTCAAGCGCGGTTGCCGCCGCCGGGAACTGTTCGTCTGCCATAACACACTTTCTTCTGTATGGTGCTGTTCTGTTCGATTATTCGATTGCGCAGGTCAATGCTGCAACAAAACTTGTCAAAGAATACAAAAAACGCCAGTCCTCGATCGGGTATGCCGGAGCATGCCAAATCGAATCGGACTGGCGTGAAGTATGCTACTTGCTCTTCTTGCCGTAGCGCTTCTCGAAGCGAGCAACGCGGCCACCGGTGTCAAGAATCTTCTGCTTGCCGGTGTAGAACGGGTGGCACTGAGAGCACACGTCAACGAACATGTGATCTTCCTTGCCAGCGGTGCGGGTCACGAAGGTGTTGCCGCACGAGCACGTCACCTCAACGGGGTGATAATCAGGATGGATACCCTGCTGCATTTTACGTCTCCTATGGATTCGGGGGACCCGGGTCGTCATGCCCCTATGGCAAGACGTGAACCGGAACCTAAGGGATTGTACGCGCCTATCTGGACGTGAAGACGCGCTGCGCCGCCGCAGGAGACGACGCAAAAGAGTGGGGCCGCAGGGGCTTGAACCCTGGACCGGGCGATTATGAGTCGCATGCTCTAACCGACTGAGCTACGGCCCCACGTTCGCTGCGTAAAACAGCCAACTTGCCAAAGTGTAGCACGAGCCCGCTAATGCCGGCACGCGCGCCATGCACCCATACCATGCACCCGCCAGCAACAAGCAGCATCTCCCGGCGCTACTTCTCCCCCATGTACCCCAACGGGTTCTCGATGAACCGTCGCAAGCCCATTTCGGCCGCGCCATATAGCGAGGGATGCAGCGCCACCGGCGGCACAAACACGCGAATCTTCACATTCGGGTATCCCAGAATTTCCGAACGCAGCCGGCCTTCAAGCACGGTGGCCAGCTCGTCGCCGAAGTGCGTCCACAGTCCGCCCAACAGCACCGTATCGACATCCACCAGATTCACGGCGGAAGCGATGGCGGAAACCAGCGCATCAGCGGCCTGATCGACCACTTTGGCCACGTCTGGATCCCCCGCACGCCAACGCTGGAGGAATGTATCGATGGCCTCGCTGCTGGTGGCATCCCCATCTTCGGCAATGCCGGCAGCCTCGACCAAGGCGCGACGGCCCGCAAACGCCTCAAGGCACCCGTGGCGCCCGCAGCTGCACAACGGCCCATCCATCGCCACGGACAGATGGCCGATCTCGCCGGCGAATCCGTGCGAGCCCATCACCACTTCGCCGTCACGCACCACCGCGCCGCCGATGCCGATATCGGTAGACAGGTAAATAAAGGAATCCGTGCGATCCACCACATTCAGGAAGGACGCACGTTCGGTGGCATACCCCGGAATCTGAGCGATGGCGGCCATCTTCGCTTCGTTACCGGCCACCACATCCAGCCGGCGTACCACGTTGAACCGGGTGAGGTTGACGTTTTCCCAACCCAGATTGCGGGCCACCAACAGCCACATGTCGTCGGTGACGATGCCCGGCAGCGCAAGCCCGGCTCCCACCACTTTGCAGCCACGTCGTTTGAGTCGGCTTTCCAACGGGAAGGTCATCGCATCGAGCTTGGCGAAGATCTCGTACGGGTCAGTGCCGGTCATATCCTCACTCACCCACTCCCGGCCGAGAGTGTCGCCGTTCAGATCGAGTGCCAGGCAACCGTAGCCATCGGTGTTGATCTGCAGGCCGATGCCGGCGATGGATCCGCCGCGAATCTCCAGCGGCGTGCTGGGCCGCCCATATGTGGTGGAAACGACCGGCTCGCCTTCCTGCACCACGCCGCTTTCAATGAGCATCGAGGCCAACAGCGAGAGCGTGGCCTTGGTCAGGCCCGTCTCCTTGGCCAGATCGGCACGACTCATCGGTTTCTGCGCACGCAATAAGGTGTCGAGCGTCACCGACAGGTTATGGTTGCGCAGATCCTCCTGATTGATCCTGCGTAGATTTGCCATTGGCCCCTACCTCCTCGCACCCCTAGTCTCGAGCGCCGCACAGGCGCTCACATCCGTCTATCACACCATGATATTGTGCGTCAAACGATTGAATCGGACCGCACCTTCGCGTGTTTCCGTTTGCAATCGAACGTTGAGATACAGTATAGTTTAATCGTCTAACTTATTGGCTATGGCGCGCCGAAACTTTTGAGCGCGACCCTCATCGAGGAGGAATGCATGACGAGAGTACTGGTTGCCGGCGTAGATACGTCAACCCAATCAACGAAGGTCCGCATCACGGACGCCGCCACCGGCGAACAGGTTCGGTTCGGGCAGGCCAAGCACCCGGATGGCACCTCGGTCAACCCGGAATTCTGGTGGGAGGCCTTCACCAAGGCCGCCGAGCAGGCCGGCGGGCTTGACGATGTCGCGGCCCTCGCGGTTGGCGGCCAGCAGCATGGCATGGTCATTCTCGACAAGCAGGGCAACGTGATTCGCGATGCGATGCTCTGGAATGACACCAGTTCCGCCCCGCAGGCCGCCGCCTTGATCGACAAGCTCGGTGCAGCTCCGGCCGAGGGCGACGAACCGGACGACGTGACCGCCCGCGGCAAGCAACGCTGGGTCAAGGCCGTCGGATCCTCCCCCGTCGCCTCCTACACGCTGACCAAGGTGGCGTGGGTGGCCGAGAACGAGCCTGAGAACGCCAAGAAGATTGCCGCCGTCTGTCTGCCGCACGATTGGCTGAGCTGGCGTATCGCCGGCTATGGCCCGGTGGCCGAGGGCGAGGACGCTCATCTCGAAGCCCTGTTCACCGACCGTTCCGACGCTTCCGGCACCATTTACTACGATGCCGCGCATGACGAGTACCGCCGCGATCTCATCGCCATGGTGCTGGCCCCTGCCGAGGGCGAGGAAGCCGCCAAGGCCCACGCCGACGCCATTGTGCTGCCCACCGTGCTGGGCCCGCGTGAGGCAGCCGCCGTCAAGGCCGACCCCGCCATTGCCGGCAAGGACGTTGAAGGCGGCTGCATCATCGGCCCCGGCGGCGGAGACAATGCCATGGCCTCGCTGGGCCTCGGCATGGCCGTGGGCGATGTGTCCGTATCGCTCGGCACTTCCGGCGTGGCCGCGGCCATCGCTGAAAACCCGGTGTACGACCTGACCGGCGCCATTTCCGGCTTTGCCGACTGCACCGGCCACTATCTGCCGCTCGCCTGCACAATCAACGGTTCGCGCATTCTGGACGCCGGTCGCGCCGCCCTAGGCGTGGACTACGACGAACTGGCCGAACTGGCGTTCAAGGCCGAGCCGGGTGCCGGCGGCATCACCCTGGTGCCGTACTTCGACGGCGAGCGTACGCCGAACCGTCCGGACGCCACCGCCTCGCTGACTGGCCTGACCCTACACAACACCACCAAGGAGAATCTGGCCCGTGCGTTCGTCGAAGGCCTGCTGTGTTCCCAGCGCGACTGCCTCGAGCTGATTCGCTCGCTGGGCGCCGAGATCAACCGCATCCTGCTCATTGGTGGCGGCGCGAAGTCCGTGGCCATCCGCACGCTGGCCCCCTCAATCCTCGGCATGGACGTGACCCGTCCGGCCACCGACGAATACGTGGCCATCGGCGCCGCCCGTCAGGCCGCCTGGGTGCTGTCCGGCGAGGCCGAACCGCCGACCTGGCAGCTCACCATCGAGGGCGTGGAGACCGGCGAGCCCACCGAAGCCGTGTACGAGGCGTACGCCAAGGCCCGCGGCTGATACGCTGCCAGCAAATCCATGAGATAACAACTGAATAACGATTCCTGATGAATGCCGCCATGGCGAGCATCGCGAAGAGCCGCTGTTATACCGCGCTCCTCGCTGAAGCACACATGGCGGCATTTTTCGTTTCCCACGCAATCCACAAATACGGCTATAATCAAGTCGTTTGAACAAGTCTGGAGATTCTTCTATGAACGACCGTTCCCGTATGATGCTGTACGCCCTGACCGCCGTCGCCTGCGTGATGTGGATATGGCAGTCTGTCAAAGAGTCGATGAACGACGGCACGATCATCAGCACTTCGAACATCATTTTTCTGGTATGCATTGGCATCGCGGCCATCTACTGCGCGGCCAACGCGCTAATCCTGTGGTGGCGCCAGCCCGGCAAGGGTGACGCGGCTGATGACGACGAAACCGACAGCACGGACGCCGAGGCCGAAGCCGAACAAGCCGAAGAAAACGAACACGACGACGTTGCCGACACCGCAGACACCGACACCGCAGACGCCAAAGAAAACCACAACCCACAGCACTAAAGGAACATCATGGATGCAACCACATTGTCAATAACCCTCAGCGCGATATTGGCCGTCATCTGCATACCTTGCGGCCTGTTTCTGGGGCTTGTTCCCATGAAGGCCGACCTGGTGACCGCCAAGCAGTCAAAGGCCTCGCAGATGGTGAGCTTCATCGTTGCCATAGTGTTCATCGGCTTGCTGGTCGCAGGCCATGATCTGGAGACCTGGGCCATGGTAATCGGTCTGGTCATCGGCTTCGCCGTTGCCAAGATCCCCGCACTGCACGCCTGGGCTTTGCACAAGTGGCCGTTCTTCGAACCCAAGAAAATGGCTCCCACCCCCAAGCGCGTCAAGAAAGCCAGGAAGAAGTAAGCTCTGGCCTTACCTATTCGCTGAAAGCGGGATATCGACATCGGTATCCCGCTTTTTCATTGGCCGCACATATCCGCTGAGGCACATCGCCGAATCATATTGTCGAAATACACCCCAAGTCGGTAGGCCGTTGTCGAGAACACGGCACCCCCGACACGAAAGTGCCCATAGCACACCCTTCCCCACTTCGACCTCGGTCAAAAGAAAAAGCCCGGCGAGCGGCCGGGCTTAAAAGGAGAAGAGAGGAAGAAGATTCATCAAATCATGCTTCGTTGAATAGAGCCAGGAATTTGGCGCGCCACGCATAGCGCGTCGAGACCAGCACCAGACCAACAACGGTTAGCGTGACGCCAATCGGCGCAGCGGCTGGTGAAACGAATAGCAGTACGGCGTAGGCTGCGGCCAACAGGCAGAGCGACAGCAGCAGAACATGATGTGCGCGCATAGCAGTATCTCCATTGACGTTGCGTAGGTATGCATGGACTTACAGTATTTAGTTTAATGATTTAACCATATATCATATTTGTTACCAATGCAAATCGAAAAGGGGCCGGCCTGCCAAATACTGGCAGCCCAGCCCCACTCAGTGCCACACAAAGGCCGAGGCAGAGGCAACAGTCGAAACCGCGATCCCGTCACTTCGACCAGATGAGCACTTCCCCATCGCCATACGCCGCCAATGGGCCTCGAGCCGAGCATGCGCCGCGCGCAGCACCGGTGATATCCCGGTCCACAACAATCGGCGAACCGTCAGGATTCTCGAAATACTCCTCGACAATACGCGGTTGGCCAAGATCAGCAGTGGAGATCACCGGTCCAGTTGCCGACCGAATCGATTCGGGCAACGAAACGGTCATCCATAGCTCATCATCGGTTTCGCGCAATGCCAACGAAGAGCCGTCACCACTCACCACGGCCTCGGCTTCGCCGGAAGCGGCCTTCGCGCCCGAAACATAGGCGTTCGAAGCCAGCAATACCGGCTGCTTCACGCTGCGATACAACTCCTCATCGCCAAGGCCAGCCTCTTCAATCAGCTGTTCATACTCCTCAAGCGAGCGCGGATAGCCGTCAAAGAACGCGGTTCCAGCTTCCGCCATACCGGCCGCACCGGCGGCATCCGCGGTACACAACGGTTTGGCGGAATCGTCCACAGCCAAGAACAGGTTGTTGACGTACCGATCATCGCCACCGTAGACGAATGCCTCGCCGGCCACATCGGTGACGTGCGGGAAATGGTATGGCGTGGATCGGTCCAAGACGGCGGTGTGACGAATGCGACCGGCGAACAGATTGTTGACGAACGCCGCGCCTTGCGCATAATCGTCGAAACTGAACTCGGAGGCAAACACGTTGTTCATAAACGTAATCGGCCCGTGGGTCACCTCGGTCATCACATCTCGCGTGTTGCGGTAGAACACGTTCGAATCCACCACGGTGCCCTGCGCCTGCCAGTCGAGCCACATACCCAGCACCGAATCATGCACCCGGTTGCCGCGCACCACCGTGTCGACGGCTGCGTGCATTTTAATGGCGGCCACTTCCCAGCCGAAGAACTCGCGCTTGGCGCCGATGCGGTATATGTGGTTGCCTTCAATCAGCGAGAAGGCGCAGCCCATATGACCAACCACACCATTCTGGCCGCAGTCGTAGATTACGTTGCCGCGCACCACGTGCCCGCCGACTACGCCTTTCTCCCAGCCGGCATGCAGCGCCTTGTAGACGGCCTCTTTTTGGTATTGGTACCCGGACTTACGATGGGTGCGCGTCGATTCGTTGTCGCCGGTGGAAATCTCCTTGCCCAGCGAGATCGCCGAACATTTCGCGTCATGAATGCGATTGTTTTCGATAACCCACCCGCGGGACCAATGCGGGCCCACCAGCCCGACCTGATCGGCAGTCGGCGGCGTGTAAGGGCAGGCCGCCTGCGCCATTTCAAAGCCGGAGACCGTAATGTAATTGACGAACGGGCGGCTCGGGTAGAAACAGGTCTCGCGCACGTTGATTTCGGTAAGTTCCGCATTCGGGTCGGCTTCATGGAAATTGGCCCAAATGGTTGTGGCCTCATCATCGACCGCACAGCACCACACGTTCACGGTGGCATCCGGATCAATCAGCGGCACGATGGAATCGGTGGCGGCGTCACGGCCGGTATCCCAACGCTGTGGGTTGCGCACCTTGTCCAGCGAGGCGACTTCGTAGAAGGATTTGCCATTCAGATACACATCGCCCAGGTGGCGTACCTCGACCTTTGGGTCCGGGTATACGGTCCAATCGCCGAATACGGTTTCCACGTACGGGTTGTATCCGTTGAAGAATGCGTTCGGGATTACGGCTTTCCACACGCCATCGCCTTCGGGCTGCCATGTGTCGATACGTTCGGAGCCGGTGATTACCGGGCGCGGTTCGCCCGCGGCCGCGCGGTAGACGATGCGGTTCGTGGCGCTCTCTCCGCCGAATCGGGGGTCGACAGATTCCCGATAGGTGCCGGCATGCACAACCACCTCATCGCCGGCTCGGGCGATGGCCGCCGCTTGGCCGATGGTCAGAAACGGGTCGGCCGCGCTGCCGGCGCCGTTCGTCTTCGCCGCCTGCGCGGAAACATGATATTGCGTCATTGCATTGTTCCTTTCTCTCCTGTATCCCGGTTTCGCCGTGACAGTTGGCCAGAGCAGCAAACCTACCGACCCTCGGCAGCGGCCCGCTCTTCAGGAGTCCAGTCATCCGGGACTTCGGCAATCACATGGCACGGATTGCCCACAGCGATGGAATCGGCGGGAATGTCGTGGGTGACGACTGCGCCCGCACCGATAATCGAGTTGTCTCCGATGGTGACGCCGGGGCAGATCACCACATTGCCGCCCAGCCACACATTGTTGCCGATGGTCACGTCGGCGTTGTGCTGCCAGCCTTCCAGTCGAGGCTTGCGGGCGATGGCGTGGTTTGGCGTATAGATGCTCACGCGCGGGCCGATCAGGCAATCGGAGCCGATGGAGATCGGGCCGCCGCCCACAATCAGCAGGTCCATGTTGATGAACGTACGGTCTCCGATTTTCAGGCCCAGCCCGTAATCAAGCCGGATTGGCGGGCGGAAGTCCACGCCCTCGCCGGCCTCGGGCACGAGTTCGCGGAACAGTCGCTCAGCTTCGGCGGTGTCTTCAAAGTAGATGCGATTGATGCGGTCGCACGTGGACTGCGCCTCGCGCGTAAGTTCCGGCAAAATCTCCGACTTACGGTACTGCAACCAGTCATCGGCGAACAGTTTCGCCACATCCGGGTGATCTTGCTTGAGTTGTTCGAGATCGTGCGCCATCGATTGCCCCCTTGCATTTGTTTAACGATTAAACAATATGATTGTACAATATTGTAGAGCGGGCTGAGACCATTACCGCCGTTTTACGCCGATCAGGCAACCCACGAATCCGCCGGCCCATTCGGTACTGAGGAATCGCGCATCACAATCTGCCATGATACGAGCATAAGTAACGTCCGCGTGCGCAATTAGTGCAATATCAGGCATTGTTCCCTCATCAATGCTGTCAGGTGCAGGCTGCCCGGCAAGGAATTCCAAACGATTGCCATGCAAGCGCAATCCGAACCATTCGTTGGCCCCAAGCGCTCCAAGCGCAATGCACCGCTTATCTCCCCTATCGGTGATTTCGGCCGTCAATTGACCGGATTCCGCTTCCGCCATGACCATGACAACATGGGTGGAATCCTGATGCATCATCATCGTGTATTCGGGCCGGGTGAACGCGGCATATTCCTGCCCGTCGACGCGCAGGAACCGGTAATCGTCACGGCCTCGAACGCCGACTAGGCGGGTATCGTCGAGCTGGATGAGCTCAGCAGAGCATGCGGCATTATCACCAGCAGCGCAATCACACCTCGCAGAGTCCACACCCCTCACTGCACATGGCAATCCATCCTCGTCAACGTCCACGACCAACTTCTCGGGAAGCCGGCCAAGCCCCGGAGCCACGACAGGCCAACCGGGATCGACGATATCGATACGCTTATTCGGCTCCCCACCGTCCAGCTTCCACGAGACCGGATTGTGCTGCCATACGACCGGTGCCACGAACGTTTCCCGGCCACAGTAGCTGAACGTTTCTCCGGGTTCCTCGCCCGGAGTCTCGCGTACGCCAAGACACGCGAGCAGCCAGCCGACGGTCGGATGCAGCAGCAGATCGGCGTGCCCAACGCATTGGACTGGCTCCCCCGCTCCCAAATGACGGTGTGTGAGGATCGGATTGCGTTTGCAAGCCTCAAACAGCCGGTCATCGCGGCCCACCACGCTTCGTTCACCGTCACGCGCCGGCTCAATCCAGATATCTTGCGCGGCAAGGTTCTTCTCAAAACCGGCGAGCGCCGCCGCGAATCCGCGCGGTGCGTGCGTGCGCATTATCATCTCACTGTGCTCGAAGCTGGTGCCGCCCTCGGCGGTCATCAGGTAGAGGTAATCGCCCACCCGGTACAAATGCGGCCCTTCAGCCCATACCGCATCCATGCCATAGCCGCGCCAAATCACGGTTTTATGGTCTTGCAACGTCCACGTGCCTGGGGCGATGGGCTGCGTCCAGATCTCGGTTTGACCATCCCACTGCGGATGTAATGCCGGGCGCGTTTGCGTCCACCACACTGTGCCATCGCCGTCTTCAAAGATGTCCGGGTCGATGCCTTCGGCCCCGGCCACCCAGTACGGACCGCGCCATGGTCCGGTCAACTCATCGGCCTCGATGACGAAATTGCCTTGGGCGGCGCGACAGCCATCGACATCCTTCTGCGAGCATCCTGCAGCGAGCGCCTTCACCTCATCCACGCGGGCCACGGTGCATACGATCACATATCGCCCGCCGATACGGCGAATGGTCGGCGCGTACAGGCCGCCGGAATCCTCGACGCCATCAATGAGCAGTCGATGAGACATCGCCTCATCCACCGCATTCGCCGTGTGCGTCCACGTCACAAGATCACGGGTCGTATGAATGGGCAACCCCGGCACCAATTCAAACGAGGAGTTGACCAGCACGATTTCCTCGCGCGTCGTATCCCATATCCAGGACGGGTCCGGGTACATGCCACGCAACACCGGGTTGGAGACGGTTATGGTACATTCGCGGCCACGGTCGCCGCAATGTTCATTGTCGCTTGCCACAAGTGTCGCCTTTCATTCCCCAGTGCCGAATAGTCAGGCGACTTTCCCTGATTATCAGGAAAGCCGCCTGGCGTCATCATATTTCCATGTAATCGAAATGGCTGAAAATGGCTTCTTTGCCGTATCCGGAAAGGTCCACGGCCACCAACCCGACGAACGCGCCGGTAAAGAATCCGCCATAACGTTGGGCCACATGATCATCGGAGAGCACGGCGGCGTCCAGCGTCACCGGAATCTCATGCCATGTCTTGCCATCGAACGAATACTCGTAGGTGTAGGTACGAGTACGCACTTTGGTTCGCAACCATACGGATTCGATGTCATCAGGAATGGCGATGGCTGTGTCTTTGAGGAACGACGTGTACGTATCGAAATCGTTCTGGGCGACTTCGATTACGCGCTGCCCTCGCTTCTCGTCCCAGGTGATGAATGCCCATGACCAGCACAGGTGGTTGTAGAAGTTGGTCAGGCCGGCCATCTGCATGTAGTTGCTCGGATCGAATGTCACCTTGGTTTCGGCGTTGAAATCGAACGCCTGCCAACGGCGTCCTACCAGCGACAGTTCAAACAGGTTTGCCAGCGACCCTTGACCACGCAAGGTCAGCGAGCCGCCGCCCACGCGGCCCATGGTCTCGGTGAATGGCACACGCAGGGTGTTCCAGTTGAGGTCGAGTTCGCTCGATTCGAACTCGTCATGCTGGCTATGATCCGTAGGGGCCTCAGTTGCGATGGCGTCGGCCGGGGCTTCGACATAACGCTCTCCCCCATGGCCGCCGACCACATACGGCCAGCCATCGCCATCCCACTCGACCTTCTGAATCGAAGTCTCTCGGCCGAGCGTGCACCAGCCGCGCACGCCATGAGCCGGCTCGTTCTCGTGCCGCCAGGGCCTGCCGCACAGTGAAGCGTAATACCATTCGCCGCCGGGCGTATCCACGAGTGCTCCATGCCCCTGCTTTTGCAGGTAGGTGCCGGGGGTATCGAAGTTGGAGATGAACGGATTGCTCGGCATGCTTTCGAACGAAAGCTCATCCAAGGTTCGCGAACGGGCCACGGACTCCTGATGCTCGTATTGGGTGCCGCCTTCCGCACAAAACAGGTAGTACCAGCCATTGATGGTGTAGAGGTGCGGCCCTTCGACTAATTTCACATCGGTGCCGCGCCAGATGGTGCGGGCTGTTTCCGGCTTCAATTGCATGGTCTTGACATCGAATTCAGTCAAGGTGATGCCGTCGAACGGATGATGATATTCACGGAAGTCCCAGGTTTGCTGCACCAGATACTTGCGTCCATCGGTATCATGGAACAGGCTGGCGTCGAAGCCCACGCCATTGACACGGATTGGCTCGCTCCACGGGCCGCGGATGTCCTCGGCAGTGACCAGATAGTTCGCGCAATCCTTGAACGCGCCGTTGACGATCTTCACATCCGTGTAGATGAGCCAGAATTTGCCGTCCGCGTAGGACAGGTCAGGCGCCCAGATGCCGCCGCCAGACGGGTTGCCCTTCATGTCCAACTGGGAAACGCGGTTTAAGGGCCCGGGCAGCAGATTCCAGTGAACCATGTCGCGGGATTCGTGCAAACGGACTCCCGGCCACCAGTCAAATGTGGAATTGGCGATGTAGTAGGTGTCGCCGACGCGAATCATCGAGGGATCTGCGTTGAATCCGGGGAGTACGGGATTGGAGATCTTCATGGTTTTCTCCTCATTGAAAAGAATGGGTGCCGTGGGAAGGAGGAAAGGAAGAGGTTGAAAGGAATCGGCCCAAAGAGCCATGTACCTTTCCACGGCACGTTTATGGTTGCTGCGACTAGCCCTTGACAGCACCGGTCAGGCCGCCAACGATCTTCTTCTGGAAAATGGTGAAGCAGATCAGCGCGGGGATCATCGACAGCGAGGTGAAGGCCAGTACCTGAGCGGTATCGACCGAATGCTGGGAGCTGAACATCTGCACGCCGAGCGGCAAGGTGTACTTGCTGGAATCGTTGAGCAGGAACAGCGGCAGCATGTAGGCGTTCCAGCTGCTCACGAAGCTCAGGATGCCGACGGTGGCCACGCCGGGCCAGCTCAACGGCAGCACCATACGGCCGAAGAAGCCGATGCGAGAACAGCCGTCCAGCTCTGCCGCTTCTTCCAGTTCCTTAGGAATGGACTTGAGGAATGGCACCAGGATGATGATGGCCTGTGGCAGGCCGAATGCTATCTGGGGCAGAATAATGCCCAGATGCGAGTTGATCAGGTGCAGATTGCGCAGCAGCAGATACAACGGGGTGATGGCCACGGTGATGGGGAACATCATGCCGGCGGCGAACAGCGAGTACAGCAGTTTGTTGAATTTGAACTCGTATCGGGCAATGACGAAGCTCACCATCAAGGCCAGCACCACGATGCCCACCATTGTGCCAATGGAGACGATCAGGGAGTTGACGAGTTCCGGCCAGAAGATGTTCGAAGTGAACACCGTCTTGTAATTCTCAAAGTTCCACGGATCGGGCCAGCCGGCCGGGTCCCTCGTAATCTGCGCATTGGTGCGGAAGCCGCCGATAATGATGTACAGCACCGGGCCAACGCACAGCGCCACAAGCAGCAGTGAGAAGAAGTAGACGACCGGGTTGCCCCACGGGGTCTTTGCGGATTTTCTCAATGCATACGGATCATAGGTCTTGTTCTTGCCCTTGCCCACGGACGGGGAGACTGCGGTCGTCATTGTGAAACCACCTCATTTGCAACTGCTGCGGCATTGCCATTGGCCTTGGCAAGCTTGGCCGCTTCCTTCGCCGCACGCTTGGCACGACGCTTGGCATCCTTCTCGTCGGTGAGCGCACCTTCGAGATCTCGGTTAAGTACGAACCGCTGGTAGGTCAAGGCAATGACCAGCGAGATGATGAAGATCACCACGGCCACGGCGGAACCGTAACCATAGTTGTTGGCGAGTCGACCTTCGCGCACCATGTAGGTTGCCATGGTGGACGTTCCTGCGGTAGACGACACGTACTGGCCCCAGATGATGTAGACCAAGTCGAACAGCTGAAGAGAACCGATAATCGACATGAATGCCCAGATACGAATGGTGGGGCCGAGCAGTGGCAGGGTGATGCTCCACTGCTGACGCCAGAATCCAGCACCATCCACTTTCGCGGCTTCATAGAGGTCTTCGGGAATCGACTGCATGCCGGCAATCATCAGGATGACGGCGAAGCCGATGTACTTCCACGAAATGATGAACATCAATGTCCAGATGGCGATTTTCGGATCGGAGATCCAGTCCGCCCCGCCAAGTCCTATTTTCTTGAGTAGCGCATTCAATGCGCCTGTGGTCTGGAGGATGAGGCCCCAGCCGGTGCCAACGATGACTTCGGAAACGACGTACGGCACGAAAATCAGGGTACGAATCAGTGCGCGGCCCTTGAATCTCTGGTTGAGCAGCAGGGCGAAGAGGATGGCCAGCGGCCCCTGGATGACGAGCGAAGCGACGACCACGAATAGCGTGTGCCCCAATGCCTGCTGGAAGTTCGGGTCGGTCAGAATGATCTTGTAGTTTTCAAAACCGATGAACTGGCCGTTGACGGTGGGCTTGCCATAGCCCTTCCACTTGAAGAATCCGTAGTAGCCGGCCATGAACACCGGCAGGATGACGAATCCGAGGAACATGATCAGGGCAGGAAGCGAAAGGATGGTGATTTCGATACGTTTGCGAGCCTTGTCGCTTAAGCCCGACGTGCGGCGCTGTACCCTCGCGCCTGCTGAAACTGACATTGTTGAGGCCTTCCTAAGAAAACAAATTGGGCCGCGGTTGTTGCTGTGCAAGCATTCGCCGCAGCCCGGGAATTACGGTCGGGTCAGAGCGAATCAGCCCTTGGCCGCAGCGGCTTCAACACCCTTGACGATGTCTTGGGCGGAACCTTGACCGGCCATCATGTTGACCACGCCTTCGTTGAGTGCGTTGCCGATGTTCTGACCGAACACGGTGTCGAGCCACATGGACACGGAGGATGCGTCGTTGTAGACGGTCAGCACCTGCTTCAGAGCCTCGTTGGTCACCACATCCTGGGCTTCCTTGTTGGCCGGGATGGTGGAGAACGCCTCAGCGTACTTCTCCTGCCATTCCTTCTCGGAGACGAAGTTGAGGAAGTCCACAGCCTCTTCAGGCGCCCACTCGCCCACGGCCATGCCATCGGAACCACCCATGATGGCAGTTGGATCGCCTTCGCCACCGTCCATGGTCGGGAATGCGAAGTAGCCGAGGTCGGCCATGTCCTTCTTGTCCGGAGTCAGGTCCTTGATCACGCCGGGCTCCCATCCGCCCATGAGTTCCATAGCTGCCATGTGGTTGGCGAGCAGGCCGGCGGAGGAGCTTGCGCCCTGCTGGGCCGGAGTGGTCAGGAAGCCATCGTTGAAGGCATCGAGGTCGAGCAGCGCCTGCACATCATCACCGGTACGGGTCCAGCACTTATCGCTGAAGTCCTTATCGGACTGGGCCTTGTCGAAGGTGTCAGCAGAGCATTCGCGCAGTGCGAACCAGTACCACCAGTGGGCGGCCGGCCAGGCGTCCTTACCGCCTACGGCAATCGGCGTGATGCCGGCGTCCTTCAGCTTCTGCACCACGGTCTTGAACTCATCCCAGGTCTTCGGAGTTTCAGTAATACCGGCCTTCTCGAACAGATCCTTGGAATACCAGATGCCGCCGGGAAGCACTGACTGCTGCACGCTGTAGATCTTGCCATCGATGGTGCCGGTGGCTTCAGCAGTGGCCATCTGGTTCTTGACGGTGTCGGAGATCTTGTCGGTCAGGTCCATGGCTTGCCCAGCTTCGACCACATCACGTAGCTTCTGGCCACCACGCGCCATAAAGATATCGGGGGCGGAATTCGGGTCCTGCAGAGCGGTCTGCAGCTTGCCGTCCATATCCTCGTTCTGAATGGCTTCGATCTTGATGGTAACGTTCGGGTTTTCCTTCTCGAACGCCTTGGCGGCGGATTCCCAGTATGCCTTGCCGTCGCCAGTGGTGGAGTTGTGCCACATGGTGATTTCCACCTTGCCATCGGCGTTCGTGTCGCTGCCGCTCCCGCAAGCGGCCATGCTGACACAGGTTACCGCCGCCAGAAGTGCGGCGGCCACGGACTTGAACTTCATTGTCGTCTCCTTATTGTTCTTGACCAGCATGAAACCGATCCGCGATTTACGAAAGTTTCGAAAGATATATCAGCCAGTTACATATCTAACAGCTGGTAATTAATGATGTTTTCAGTGAAACTTCGCCGTTTCACCTACCCCATCAGCCTTCTTCAACTTTACCGAAAACTCGCTTTATGTTTTCGATACCTTTATCATAAAGAGCCTTAGTTTGACGGTCAAACGAAATTTATATCGGCTTTTTTACTATCAAAATCGTTGAAATTCCAACCTTTTTTATCTATACATACCATTCTTTATCGTCAAATTAACTTTACGAAAGTTTCGAATATACTGATACCAACATTCTCTGATGAAGGCGGTCAATGATGGCGTCGGCAGAACAGCGCAAAAGCAACGGCGAGAACAAGGTCAAACTTGCAGACATCGCCAAACAGACTGGCTACTCACTGGCCACCGTGTCCAAAGCCCTGAACGGCAAGGCGGATATTTCGGAGGCGGCCCGGCAGGCCATTGACAAAGCCCTGAAAGACAACGGCTACATTCGCCGCGTCTCCCCCTCCCGTAAACAACGCACCATCGAGGTGGTATTTCGGGATTTTGAGACCATTTGGGCGCTGGAGGTGCTCAGGGGCATCATCACGGAGGCCAAGCCGCACAACATCAATGTCATGGTTGCGGAAAGTGGCGACCGGCAGCACCCCGACTCTTCCTGGGTTGAAGGCATCATCGACCGCCAGCCCATTGGCGCTATTCTGGTGTTCTCCAACTTGACGGACAAGGAACGCAGCATGTTCCAATCACACGGCATTCCTTTCGTCGTCTTCGACCCTTCCGGCAATCCGGCATTAGATGATCTCTCCGTACAGGCGGACAACTGGATGGGCGGCGTCATCGCCACCCGTCATCTGCTGGAACTCGGCCACAAGCGCATCGGCATCATCACCGGACCGGATGAAATGCTCTGCTCACGTGCCCGGCTTGACGGCTATTCGGCGGCCCTCGCCGAACGCAATATCCCCACCTCCCCCGAACTCATCACCGAAGGCGATTTCACCACGCCAGGCGGTTACGAAGGAGCCATGGCGTTACTTGAAGACGAACAAAGTCGCCCGACCGCCATCTTTGCAGGCAATGACCTACAGGCCATGGGCGTTTACGAGGCGGCCCGTCAACTGAAAATCCGCATCCCCGAAGATCTGTCCATTATCGGATTCGACGATATACAGACCGCCGCGTACATGGGCCCGGCGTTGACCACGGTCCGCCAGCCATTGCAAGACATGGCCGCCACTGCAGCCCGCATGGTCATCGATACCAATGAAGGACGCAAGATTCAGAAGCGCGTGGTTCTTTCTACGTCTTTGGTGGTGCGGGACAGCACGCGGCGGCTCAAATCACGGGATTAGTCCAACCGTCAGAACGACACCGGTTCCTTGCATGCCTCGAGAATCGCTCGGGCATCGTCACGGTGAATCTGCACGAATGAGCCGCCGGCCTCACCGGCATGATCGGCGTACTTGTCGAGAGAGGCGGGATCGTCGGGCACGCCGGCCTCAGAAAGAGTCAGCGGCGCACCTACGCGACGCAGGAAATCGACATAGCGATCAATGCCTTCCTCGGCCACCGTGCGATCGGTTTTGCCGGTGGGCGTCACACCCCACACGTCGACCGCCCAGCGGGCAAAGCGAGCCGTCACCTCATCGTTGACCAAATACACGTATGCCATCCAATGCGGGTGGACCACAGCCAGACCAGCACCGTGAGCGATATCGGTGTATGCGGACAGCGCGTGCTCGATGCCGTGCGTCACCCAATCCTCTTCCTTGCCGCGCGAGATAATGCGGTTCAGAGCCAACGTGGAATCCCACATTGCATTGGAGCGAGCCTCATAATCTTTCGGATCGGACAAGCACGCTCGCCACGAACGCAGAATATGACGTTGGATTCCCTCGGCGATTTCGTCGGAAAGGTTGTCGTCCACCGGATAGGAGAAATACTGCTCACACGTGTGGCAGAACATGTCCTCGAAGCCATACACCGTCTGTTCGGCGGGCAATGTCATCAGGTAGCTTGGATCCAGCACGGAGAACCTGGGCATCAGCGGGAACGACGTATAGCCGAGCTTGCGGTTACGTTCCCAATTGGTGAGCACGGCCGCATCTCCCATTTCCGAGCCCGTTGCCGCGGTGGTGAGCACCACGCCAACCGGAATCAGCCCTTCAGGTGCCGGTTTGCCGGTTTCGATGTAGTCATCCCACAAATCCTCATCGTCACCGATGCCGGAACCCAACGAAATAAATTTCGCGCAGTCGATTACCGAGCCACCGCCAACGGCCAGAATCAGGCCGACGCCATGCTCCTTGACCAGTCGTACGCCTTCCAGCGCTTTGTCCAATCGCGGGTTCGGCGTAACGCCGGGCAGCTCGATGATTTTGCGCCCGGTTCCTGCCAGCGCAGCCATCACATCGTCATAGGCACCGTTGCGTTTAATCGATCCGCCGCCATACACCACCAGAACGGCGCCCTCGACACGCTCCACCTCCTGTGCGATATGGCGCGCCTGCCCTTTGCCGAAGTAGATCTTCACCGGGTTATGGAAAATGAAATCTCGCATGCGTAACTCCTTTGTTGTGCTGATGTTTCCCTGAGAACAGCTTATCTTCTCCTGCCGCCGATATGTTCATCGTCGCCAACACGTCACCGTCAACGCACCCCGCCGCGAACATGTTCGCCCCCCAATCCACCCCCAGCCCCGCCACAACCAGAAAACCGCCCTTGGCGACGTTGCCTCAGGCGGTTTTCCAGTGGAAGGAGAGAAAGGAAAAAAGAAGGAATGGAAAGGTGCCATGCGGGCATAACACAACACCGCACATGGCGAAATTATCGAATCAGCCCATCGGGCGCACTGGCATCATAATTGATGTGTACGCGCCCGATGGAGCGAATTCAATCGGTCAGACCGATGGTCACTCGACCTCAGACAGGGCATCAATGATGTAGTTGTTGATCGTGGCCTTGACGGACTCGAGGTGATCGGACTTGGTGGCGGCGATGAGCTCGGACTGCGGCTTGTCGAGGCTGTAGGCTTCGAGGTCGGCCAGGGTCACGTTGCCCTCGTCGATGTCCTTGCCGATGCCGGAATCGTAGGAGCTGTAGCGCTCGGCCATGAGGTCCTGGATGAAGCCGTCCTGGTTCATCTTGTCGGCAACCAGCAGGCCGGCGGCGTAGGTGTCCATGCCGGCGATGTGGGAGCGGAACAGGTCCTCCTCGTAGAAGGAGGTACGGCGCGGCTTGGCGTCGAAGTTCAGACCACCGTGAGGTCCGATGGAGCCGGCCTGCAGGACTTCCCACATGACGGCGACGGTCTCGTACAGGTCGGTCGGGAACTCGTCCATATCCCAGCCGATGAGCTTGTCGCCCTGGTTGGCGTCGAGGGAGCCGAGGAAGCCGGATTCGCGGGCCACGCGGATCTCGTGCTGGTAGGTGTGGCCGGCCAGGTTGGCGTGGTTGCCTTCCAGGTTCAGCTTGAAGACGTCAGTCAGGTCGTGGTTGCGCAGGAACTCGATGGCGGTGGCGGCATCGAAGTCGTACTGGTGCAGCGTCGGCTCCTTCGGCTTCGGCTCGATCAGGAACTGGGCCTCAAAGCCGATTTCCTTGGCGTAATCTGCGCACATGTGGAAGAACTTGGCGATGTGGTCGGTCTCGCGCTTCATCTCGGTGTTCCACAGGTTCTCGTAGCCTTCGCGGCCACCCCAGAACACGTAGTTCTCGGCGCCCAGGCGCTTGCCGATCTCCAGGCTCTTCTTGAGCTGGCCGCCGGCGTAGGCGTAGATGTCGGCGAACGGGGAGGTGGCGGCGCCGGACACGAAGCGCGGGTTGGTAAACAGGGAGGAGGTGTTCCACAGCAGCTTGACGCCGGTGGACTTCATGTTCTCCTCGATCTTGTCGACGACCTTGTCGAGGTTGGCGTTGGTCTCGCGCAGGGTGTCGCCTTCGGGGGCGATGTCACGATCATGGAAGCAGAAGTACTCAACACCCAGCTTCTGGAACAGCTCGAAGGCGTAGTCGACCTTGGCCAGAGCCTGGTCCATCGGATCGGTGTACTTGTAGTACGGGCGGTGCGCGGTGCCGGTGCCGAACGGATCAACCAGTTCCTGGTTGAAGGTGTGCCACCAAGCGACGCCGAAGCGCAGCCAATCCTTCATCTTCTTGCCGGCAACGACCTTGTCGGCATCGTAGTAATGGAAGGCGAAGTCTTCCTTCGGCCCCTTGGCGCGGCCGACGTACTCGATCTTGTCAACATCCCACAGACCCATTTGGGCGCTCCTTTGCAGTAGGCGATATTACGGATTGCAGGACCAATAATAAAACGAACGAACTAAGTTTGTCAAATGATTGAATTAATAGGCCGCCTCTCAGCGTGTTGCCAATCATCGCAATGGTTTTCGAATGCAGTCAAGGCACAAGATAGTATGGGCAAGCCAAGAAAGACAACTCAGCCAAGAAAACGAGACTTGATAATTGACGTCACGCAATTCCTCGCCGGCCACCGCTGAGGCCGGCTCCACCACCCCGCCAACTCCAACAGCACCACCCCCGCCAACACCACCGCCATGGTCATCACCCTGATGATCGGCTCGTTTGTGGCCATCCTCAACCAAACGCTGATGATCTCCGCCCTGCCCACGTTGATGCACGAGTTCGACGTGCCCAGCAGCACCGTGCAATGGCTGACCACCGGATTCATGCTTACCAACGGCATCATGATCCCGATCACCGCGTTCCTCATCGAGACCTTCACCACCCGCCAGCTGTTCCTGTACGCGATGGGCATATTTGCAGAATGATCTTGGCGTTAATGCACTGGTGTCCGGTCTGGTGATGATGCCGAGCGGCATCGCCATGGGCATCCTGAACCCGGTGGCAGGCAAGATGTATGACCGTATCGGTGGCCGGCCGCTCGCCTTACTGGGCTTCGCGATCATGACGTCTGCGGCTGTGCTGCTGGTCACCATCATGAACACGCACACCGCGGCGGCCATGCGCACCGGAGTGCCGGAAGCGGCGGCATCGGCCATTGGCGTGCGGGCTTCGTTCCGCACGGTCGCCATTGTGTGCGCGGTCTGTTTGGTTGCGTCACTCTTCATTCGTGATCGCGGCCGCCGACTTGGACAGCAGCGTTAGGCGAATCCTTCACCGATTGCTGGCCTTCTTGATCAGCGCGTCCAAAGTACCGGCTTGGCGCGCGGCTTCCACATCTTCCCAGTCGAGACCGGTGTCTTTGGCCCTCCCGTAGAAAAACCGCACCAGACCGGCAAAGTCCGGTTTATATCCGGTTTCCCGGAATGAACGGGCCAGCGAATCACCGATTTGCGGGTCATCAGGCCTTCGTGCCTCATAGATCGGGATGGAACAGGATCGCCACACGCCTCTCACATGTGCGATGCGATTGACGATCATGCCGCCGTGCGCACCATCGTATTGCGAGGCGGCATGTACGTCCGCCACCTCGTAGACACCACCATGAATGATGTCCTCAACTGTCAGACGACCTTTGACCGCGCTGGCATCGCGAATCCAGAACATCGAAGCGAAATTGGTGTCATCAAGTTCGCGAAAATCACGTATCTCGCGTGTGCCGATACGTTCGTCCTTGTCATACATGAATTCGGCCAAGGCTAGGAATGGCGAGATACCTGCGCCCGGACCGTACTGCAATTCGATACGTAAATCTTCGGATTCATTGCCGGTCAGTCCAATACCGCTGACGGCGCAGTCATAGGCAAACCAATCCCAGAACCACCATTCGATCCTTTGCAGCACCTGCTTCGGATACTTTTTGCATGGGTTCAGATTCACTTCGCGATAATATATGCGTCTCGCTTCGGCATAGACGGCGAGATTGCAGCGTTTGAACATCTCGGCTACGTCTTTGGTGTCCAGCATTGCTGGCAAACCGGCATTTTCGGCAGTAGTAGTGATTGCGGTGCTCATGGTGTTTCCCCTTCATGTGATGTGGACGGCGGGCTACGTTGCCCGCCGTGAGGCACACTGTATGACGTTCGTGCGGTGGCTCGCAAGCCCACATGGCGAGATGGTGGATAAGTGGAAAACCCAATGATTCCAAGGGGTATGGAATGTGCATAACAGTGGCTACCGTCGGTGGATAACCGCACTTTCTTGCAGGTTATCCACTGATCGCGCAGCTGTTATCCACCGTCTCTGGGTTATCCACATCGTCTCTGGCGTGTCGTCCACTGTCAGCAGTCGATTTCTGCTTCGTTTGGCGTGTATAAGTGCACGGTGAAGTGTATAACTCCGCGCATTAGGCATATTTGCTACTGAGAAAGGTCCCGAAATCGCCTTCGAACGCATAGCTACACTCAGCAGATGTATTCAGCATGGCAATAGACCCACTTAGGCACCGGCGAATGATTTTCCCTCGCTTATAGAGTCGGCAAAGGCCCAACACCTGTCCCAACGCCGACGCTACTGCACTGGCAGCGTCGGCAGAGGACCACAACTTGGCACAGCAACGACGCTAAAACCGCCCAGCATCGTTACACGTCCAAGTTTTGGCCGCTAACGACGCTTAATGAACGCTTAGCGTCGGCAGCAGGTCACGCACTGGTTCTCCACCGACGGTAACGCTCCTTAGCGAAGCCAGCCCGCCACTCTTTGGCACATCACCGACGCTGAGAGAACCTCCAGCGAAGCCAACCAGCCAACCGCTGGCAACATGACACCACCCACACCCCTCAGCGAAGCCAACCGGCCAGCGCATGGCACCCCAACACCGCTGAGAACACCCACCCCACCAGTGCACATAAAAAAACTGGTCATAGCGGTTGCGATGTAATTGCATCGTAATCGCGATGACCAGCCTCGGGAGTTGGGCTGCAATGAGCACCGATATGAATCAGATAATGATGCCGTTGCAGTGATCGACTTCATGCTGGATAATCTGCGCAGTCCAACCGGCGAAGGTGGCGTGGCGGGCGCGGAACCGACGGTTCTCGTAGTTGACCTCAATACGTCGATAACGCAGCGTGCGGCGTTCGCCGGTCAGGGACAGGCATCCTTCCTGGGTATCGAAGGCACCGTCCGAAGCGGTAATCACGGGGTTGAGCATCACCGTTATGCGCCCGCCAAGGTCTTCATCCACAAAGACGATGATGCGTTTGCCTACGCCAATCATGTTGGCGGCCATGCCCACGCACCGTGAACGGTTGGCCTCCAGCGTGTCTACGAGGTCTTCGATCACCTGCTCGTCGCCGGGCCCGGCCGCTTCGGACGGCGTGCGCAAAAACGACCGCGAAGTCATAATAGGACGTTGCATGCTGGAATCACGCTTCTTCGTGCCAATGGGGGTTCTGGCCGAAGGTGTGACCTTCGGGGTTGTCCATTGCGGCGATATCGGCCATGTCCTGATCATCGAGTTCAAAAGCGGTCAGGTCGAGGTTCTGACGCTGGCGCTCCGGGTTCAAGGACTTCGGGATGGCCACGTCGCCGTACTGGAGGTGCCAGCGCAAAATGGCCTGGACCACGGAAATACCGTGCTTGGCGGCGATACGCTTCAGGTCCGGGTCGCGCAGCATCTGGTTGGCGCGGCCCAGCGGGCTCCATGCCTCGGTGATGATGCCGTGCGCGTTGTCGTAGGCCAGCTGTTCGCGCTGCTGGAAGTACGGGTGCAGCTCAACTTGGTTGACGGCCGGGGTCACGCCCGTATCGCGAATGAGCAGATCAATATGGCCGGGCAAGAAGTTGCTGACGCCGATATGCTTGACCAGCCCACGTTCACGGGCTTCGACCAGCGCCTCCCATGCCTCAACGAACTGGCCTTGGCTCGGGTTCGGCCAGTGGATCAGATAGAGATCGATGTAGTCGAGGCCCATACGGCACACGCTCTCCTCAATGGTGAGCAGCGCCTCGTCATGGGCGTGGTGGCGGCCGGGCAGCTTGGACGTGACGATGATGTCTTCGCGCGGCACACCGGATTCGCGGATAGCGCGGCCCACCACGCCTTCATTCTCATAGTTGAAGGCGGAATCGATGAGTCGGTAGCCCTGATGAATGGCGGACTTGATGGCGTCCACGCCGGCCAGGCCGTTGACCTTGTAGGTGCCGAATCCGGTGGCTGGCAGTTCGAGGCCGTCGTTGGCCTTGCGGATCGGAGTGACCGGTGGTTCAAGCATGATAGTTCTCCTGCTTCTCCTGTGATGGCATATCTGTTCCATCATAAAGCCAACCAATCCGCTGCGGGCATACTATTTGACTTCCCTCATTTCCGGCGGGCGGCGAGTGGAGAATCGGAACATGAGCGAGGCGAGGATCACGCCGAGCACGGCCATGCCGGCGAACACCATCATGCTGCGTGGGAAGGCGATCATATACGAACCGGCGGCGTCTGCCCCATCGTTCGCGGCGATGGCCACCACCCACACATTGCCGGACAGCGTCACGAACACCGCGTCCATGATTACGGTGCCCGCGAAGCCGATGATGATGAACTTGGGCGGGAAGTGGCTCTTCAGCACGCCGCCGAATACCGGGCCGATGGCCGGTGCAGCGCAGGTGACCAGACTGACGATGCCGAGCATCGAGCCGCGCTGTTCAAGCGGCGCTTTTCCAGAATGATGCTGGTGATGAGCGACAAGGAGATGCCGGTGCCGAGCGACATGACCAGTCGGGCGGCGAGCAGCATCGGGAAGTTGACCGCGAGCGCGCCCAGCAGTGTGCCGGCGGCGAAGATCACGACGGCCATGATGAACAGGGTTTTGGTGGCGAACTTGCGCACCATGAACGGCGAGCTCGAAATCGATACTGACAGCAAGAGCAGATAGCCGGTGGTGAGCCACTGCACCACCGAAGCGCCGATGGAGAACTCCTCCATCAGCGTGGAGTAGGCGATGTTCAGTGAGGTTTCCGACAGGATGCCGAGGAAGGTCAGAATCGCAAGCGAGACGACCGCGATGACGAGCTTGCCGGAAAAGGGTTGTTTGCCGCCGTGAGGTAGTTGTGTTGCTGAATCAGTTATAATCGTTGCTCTCCTCCATTCATTCACATGCTTTTGCGATGCTGCGCGTCTTCCTGCATAAGCCGCAGGGCTTCGGTCAATGTGCGCACAGTGGTTTCGCATTGTTCCACGGTCAGCCCGCCCAATAGCTGGCTAAGATGCGCATGGTATTCCTCTACGTAAACGCGGCGGATATCTAGTCCACGCTCGGTGAGCGTGAGCGTCACCGCACGCCGATCGGCGGCATCCATATGCTTGACCACCAGACCAAGCTCCACCATCTCGCCAACGAGTTTGGTAACGCTCGGCGTAGTGACGCCGAGAAAGGCGCTGACATCGCTTACCCGTGCGGTGCCGATTTCCTGCCCATTCGTTTCGTTGATATGCCAGACGGCATCAATGACGTGTACGTAGCGCGGTTTCAGGCCTTTGGGCAGTGCCGGCATCAGCTCGGTGATAGCCTTCGCTTTCCAGCAGACATCCAGGAGGCTCCGCACCTCATTCACCGGAAGCAAGCCGGTCTTGGTATCGGTTCGGGAATCGCACATCGCTGGCCCAACCTCCAATTAGTTACCAATAGTCATTACCATAAGTAACTATATGCAGGCTCTAGACAAACCCAACGGCCTGCGCGCCCGTGTCGAGTTCCGTTTCGACATAAAAAAGCCAGGGAATCCCTGGCTTGCAATGCACATATCGCTGCAGATTTGCCGGGACCTATATGTCCCCGGCAACAACAGCCGTATATACGCTACCGATCAGTGCTGCCCTCATCATCCTTGGCACCTGCCGTGGCGGCCTCAGTCTCCTTGGCGTTCCACCCGGCGACGGCATTCCAACCACTCCATCCGATGACCACTAGCAAGCACAGCGAGAAGACAATAGTGGCCCAATTGAACAGCGAGCCATCGTTATTGGCCTCGACCAGTGACTGCCAGAGCCAGATAACGCAGGCCAAGCAGGTCAATGCATACATACGGGAGGTGGAGCGCGCGGTGAGTTTCATGGCGGAAAAAGTCCTTTGATTACAAGAATGACGGCAGATAACAGTGTGGGATCCGCACCAGCGGCACCGGCACGAATCCCACATCGAGGAGGAGAAAGGGGAAGGTCAGCTCTTCTTGCGCTTGGACATGATGTCCACGGCGACGGCCAGCAGGAGCACGAGGCCCTTGATGGTCTTCACCACGGCGGTGTCAACACCCATGATCGACAGACCCTGGTTGATAACACCCATCACGAATGCACCGATCACAGCGCCCGGGATGGTACCAATACCACCGGTAACGGCCGTGCCACCGATGAAGCAGGCGGCGATGGCGTCCATCTCGAACTCCATACCGGCCTGAGCAGTTGCGGAAGCCAGACGGGAGAGCATGCAGACAGCGGCCACTGCGGACAGGAAGCCCATGTGGACGAACAGCAGGAAGTCCACGCGGCGGGTGTTGATACCGGAGAGGATGGCGGCCTTGCGGTTGCCACCAACGGCGTACACGTGGCGACCGAACACGGTCTTGGTCAGGATGAAGTTGTAGATGAAGACCAGCACACCGACGATCACCAGCATGATCGGGGTACCACCCTGATCAGCGTTACCGGAGGAAGCCAGCAGGTAGGTGACGAAGGCGATGACGACCGCGGCAAGCACAATTTTGAGGACGGTCAGGCTCATCGGCTCGGGCACCAGGCCGACCTTGGCCACACGGGCGCGCTTGCGCAGCTGGCTCCAGGCAAAGCCGACGATGCACAGGATGCCGAGCACAATGGTCAGACCATCGAACGGACCCCACCAGCCAAGGATGTTGGGCAGGTAGTTACGGGCAATGCCACGGAATTCGAGGGAGGTAATCGGCACGGATTCGCCGACGATCACGGTGGCGAGACCACGGAAGATCAACATGCCGGCCAGAGTGGTAATGAAGCCCGGGATGCCGATGACGGCGACCCAGAAGCCCTGCCAGACGCCGACGATCAGGCCGACGACCAGAGCGATGACGATGGCGAGCATCCAGTTGACTCCGGCGCGTTCCATCAGCAGTGCACACACACCACCGATGAAGGCTACCAAGGAACCAACCGAAAGGTCGATGTGGGTGGCGATGATGACCATCACCATACCAATGGCCAGGATGATCACGTAAGCGTTCTGCTGAATCAGGGACACGAAGGAGTTCGGCTTCAGCAGCACGCCTCCGGTCAGGACCTCGAAGGCCACGACGATGACCAGCAGTGCGCCGACAATACCGTATTGACGGGCATTGTTGGCAACCGTGGCCAGCAGGCCGGTCTTTTCTTCTTTCTTTGCAGGTGTTGCAGTTGCGGCGCTCATCAGGCTGCCACCTCCCTTTCCTTGGTCATACCCTTCATCAGGTATTCCTGGGTAAATCCATTCTTCTCAACATTGTCGGTGACGACACCGTAGGACACCGTGTAAATGCGGTCACAGATACCGATGAGCTCGGGCAGCTCGGAGGAAATCACGATGACGGCCTTGCCTGCATCGGCAAGCTTATCGATGATTTCGTAGATCTCATACTTGGCGCCGACGTCGATGCCTCGGGTCGGCTCATCGAGGATGAGGATGTCCGGCTGCGAGATAACCCACTTGGCGAGCAGCACTTTCTGCTGGTTACCACCGGAGAGGGTGGAGACATTCACATCGATGTCATGACACTTGATGTTGAAGTCCTTGCGGTACTGTTCGACTTCCTTGCGCTCAAGGTTGTCGTCCACAACCCCGCCCTTGCTGATCTTGGTCAGGGAGGCCAGGGATGCGTTCTCTCGGATGTTCTGCAGCAGGTTCAGACCGTTGCCCTTACGATCCTCGGTGGCGTAGGCGAGACCTGCGTCAATCGCGGACTGCACGTTGGGCATCTTGACTTCCTTGCCCTTGACGAACACCTTGCCGGAGATGTTGGAACCGTAAGAGTGGCCGAAGATGGACATGGCCATTTCGGTACGACCCGCACCCATCAGACCCGCCAGACCGACGATCTCGCCGGCGTGCACGTTGATGTTCGCATGGTCTACGATCACGCGCTCCGCGTCGAGCGGATGATGCACGGTCCAATCCTCGACGCGCAGGTATTCCTCGCCCGGGGTATTGGAGGGGTGGTTCGGGTACAGGTTGTGCAGCGGACGACCCACCATCTTGCGGATGAGTTCTTCCTGGTCGAGCGGCGTCTCCGGCGTCACGTACATCACACCGACGGTCGAACCGTCTCGAATGATGGTGACATTGTCGGCAATGGCGGCGACCTCGTTGAGTTTATGAGTGATGATGATGCTGGTCACGCCCTGCTCGTCACGTAGCTGACGAACCAGGTCAAGCAGGTGGGCGGAATCCTCATCGTTCAGTGCAGCGGTCGGCTCATCGAGGATGAGCAGCTTCACGTCCTTGGACAATGCCTTGGCGATTTCGACGAGCTGCTGCTTGCCGACGCCGATGTCCATAACCCTGGTATCCGGGTCTTCGGGAAGTCCCACACGATCGAGCAGCTTCTTCGCCTCGGCGCGGGTCTTGTCCCAGTCGATCACGCCACCCTTGGCCTGCTCGTTGCCGATGAAGATGTTCTCCGCAATGGACAGGAACGGGCTCAACGCCAGTTCCTGATGAATGATTACGATGCCGTCGGCCTCGGAATCATTAATAGTATGGTATTTGCATTCCTTGCCATCAAAGGTGATTTTGCCGGAATAGCTACCGTATGGGTACACACCCGAAAGCACGTTCATCAGGGTCGATTTGCCTGCACCGTTCTCGCCGCAGATGGCGTGGATCTCGCCGCGATCGACGGAAAGATTCACATCGGTGAGGGCTTTGACCGGACCGAACGTCTTCGTGATGTTTTCCATCGTCAAGATGGTGTCATTTGATGACATGTCATCACTCCTCGTCACAGTTCTGTGTTCATGGACATGCGGCGCATATCGGCTATGCGCCGCATGTCATTGTGTTTGTTTACGGATTGCCTGATGAGGACTACTTAGTCAGCTCGTCGAAGCGATCCTGGGTGATGTAGTTGGCCGTGACCAGATCCTGGAGGTTGTCCTTGGTGATGTTCTGGGGGTCAAGCAGCTTGGACGGGACGTCGATGTTGTTGTTGTTGAACTTGCCGTTCAGGCCGGAGACTTCCTTGCCCTCGGCGATCTCGACGACCATGTCGTACACGGCGTCAGCCAGCTTGTTCACGTCCTTGAACACGGTCTCGCCCTGCTTATCCTTGGCGATGTTGGCAACTGCGATCTCCATGGCGTCCTGACCGGTGATGTACGGCCAGGAGTCGGTGCCCGGCTTCATGTCGGGACGCTTGGATTCGATGGCGTTGATCACACCCTGGGCGATGCCGTCGTACGGAGTGAGGACCGCGTCGAGCTTCTCGCCGTGAGCGTAGGTGGAGTCAAGGATGGATTCCATGTCCTTCTGCGCCTGCTCGGTCTTCCAGCTCATCACGGAGATCTTCTGCCAATCCTCAACGGTGAAGTCCTTGGTCACGCCACCCTGACCGTGCTGGGACGGGGAGACGAGCACGCCCTTCTCGAAGTACGGCTGCAGCAGATCCCAAGCGCCCTTGAAGAAGTACTTGGCGTTGTTGTCATCCGGGGAACCGGTGAACAGCTCGATATTGAACGGGCCGGTGGCGCCATCCTTAAGCTTGAGCTGGTCAATGAGCCACGTGGCCTCGAGCACGCCGACCTGCTCCAGCTGGAAGGTGGCGTAGTAGTCGACGGCGTCGGTGTTCATGATCAGTCGATCGTAGGCGATGACCTTGGCGCCTGCATCGCGGGCCTTCTCAACGGCGGGGCCCACTGCGGTGCCGTCCTTGGAAGCGACCACGACGATCTTGGCGTCGTTGTTGACCATGTTCTCGATGTCAGCGTTCTGCTGGGCCGGCTTATCGTCGGCGAAGGACAGGATGACCTTGTATCCGGCCTTCTCCAGCTTGGCCTTCAGGTTGTTGCCGTCCTTGTTCCAACGCTCTTCGGACTTGGTCGGCATCGAAATGCCGATAGTGGCGCCCTTTTCGATCTTGGCATCACCGCCAGTTGCCTGGCCGCTACGGCTGCCACCACAGGCCGCGAGGCCCGCGCACATGGCAACGCCTGCCACCACGGCGACGATCTTCTTAGTGAACTTCATTTGTTCTCCTTCATCTTCGAGGGGATGGCGAACCCTCCTTGGTCGCCCGAACCTGAGAATAACCTCAGGTTCATCTCATAGAATACCGTATTGAGTTAAGTTGTCAAACTCAAGAAAGCGAATTTCCTGTCGTTTATGTTCGACCAATGAACGCAATGGTGATTTTTCGCGCATCACCAGGCGACACGCCGAAAAATCCACGCTCTGCGCCTCGCTGTGCCTCATGCCGGTAACGACTACACTGAACTCTTATGGCAACAAGGCTTTTCGGTTCGCAGACCTCGCTTCGCGAGGCAAACCGCGCCAACTTGCTGGCCAGCATCCACAAGTTCGGCGCCATGACACAGGTCGAACTGGCAGAGGTGACAGGACTGTCCACTGCGACCGTGTCCACGCTCGTCCATCAGCTTGTCGACGAAGACCAGCTGGAGACCAAAAGCACCGTTCGCAACGGTCGCAGAGCCACTCTGGTGACCCTTGCACGGCATCAGGGCCTCGGCGTCGGGCTTTGGATCGCGCGACGTCATCTTACGCTTTCTATCGTTGACTTCTCGAAGTCAATCATCGCTGAGCACACGCTCCCCCTGCCGTTGGGCCACAAGGCGGACACAACGCTGGAACGCGCCATGCTGCTCATCAATGAGACCCTGAGCAGCATCGACGCCGAAGCCAGCGAGCTGGTCGGCATCGGCGTGGCCGTGGCCGCACCGGTGGCCACCAGCGACCACACCATAGCGATTCCCGGCATTCTGCCCGGATGGGACGGCGTCGATATCACGGCCCCGTTGCGCACGGCGTTCAACGTTCCCGTATACGTCGATAATGACGCGAATTTCGCGGCATACGGCGAATCCCGTATGGGCGTGGCGGCAGGCAAACGCAATTTCGTATATATCTCAGCCAGCGACGGGGTTGGCGCAGGCATCGTCATCAACGGCGAAATCATGCATGGCGTGACCGGCCTGGCCGGTGAAATCGGCCATATCCAGGTCGACCCGCTGGGTGCCATCTGTTCGTGCGGTAACCGCGGCTGCCTTGACACCGTCGTGGCGGAAAACAGGCTGGTGCAGTTGCTCAGCGTCACACACGGCAATATGACGCTGGATGATCTGGTGTCCTTTGCCAACGAAGGCGACCCCGGTTGCCGTCGCATCATCGCCGACGCGGCCGTGCGTATCGGTCAGGTGGCGGCTGATCTGTGCATCAGCGTGGATCCGGAGGTCATTGTGCTCGGCGGCAAGCTGGCCATGACCGGCGACGTATTCATCCAACCGTTCAATGAAGCGTTGCAGCGCATGCTGTTCCCTGATGCCGTGGCACCCATCGATGTACTCGTGTCATCCCACCCGAACGACAATTGCGCGCTAGGCGGCGCATTATGCGCCATCGAGTTCTCGGTTCGCAATGACGTCAGCCAGTGACCGGTACCAGGAGAAGAGTGAGAAGAAGGAACACACCATGAGGAATTCGAGCACACCTCCTCTGCTGCGGCTGGAGGACATCTGTGTGAAGTTCGGCTTCGTCGAGGCGTTGAAATCGGTGAATCTGTCCATCCAACGCCAGGAGGTCGTCGCCATCGTGGGCGATAACGGCGCAGGAAAGTCCACTCTGATCAAGGTCATCGCGGGATTTCTGCAGCCGGGATTCGGCCATATCTATCTCAACGGCGAACAGGTGACCATTCCCTCGATCAGGGAGGCGGACCGCATGGGCATCGCATCGGTGTTCCAGGGGCAGGAGTTCTGCGACAACCTGGACGTGGCCTCGAACCTGTTCCTCGGCAAGGAGATCAATCAGATTGGCATACGCGATGACGATTCGATGAACTCGCGTGCCCGTTCCGTGCTGAAGACCCTGAGCTCGGCGATTCGGGTCGGCTCCCCTATCGCATCCTTATCCGTCGGCCAGCGCCAGACCGTGGCCATAGCACGCACGCTGCTCAATGACCCGCAGCTTATTCTGCTGGACGAACCGACCGCCGCACTGTCGGTGATGCAGTCGGCGGAAGTGCTCGCATATATCAAGAGACTGCGCTCCGAAGGCCGGTCCGTGGTGATGGTCTGCCACGATCTGCCGGATGTGTTCGCGGTATCCGACCGCATTGTCGTGATACGTCAGGGGCACGTCACCGGCGTGCATCGAACCGTCGAAACGTCCTATGAGGAGATTATCGCCGAAATCGCCGGCGTGACCACCGAACACGAGTATGAGGAAATCGCCGAGAACCCGAAATTCGATTCCATGGTCAGGCAGCGGAAACTCATCGACCGCACTATCAGCGCGGCAGTGAGCCATGGCACCGGCCATGACTCACCATTAGACTAACGCCCCGTTGCCGGAGCGGCATCGTCAGCGCAGAGCCAGGTTGGCGGCACCGATGAGGCCGGCGTCTTGGCCGGCGGTGGCGGCGACGATCTTGGCATGGCCGCGGTAGGCGCTGCCTTCCAGGAAACGCTGGTAGTTGTAGCGGGCCGGCTCCAGCAGAATGTCGCCGACGGCCACCACACCGCCGCCGATCACAAACAGGTCCGGATCGAGCACGGCGGAGACTGCGGCCATCGTGCGGCCAAGCCATTCGCCGATCTTGCCGAATGCGTACAGGCCGAGCACGTCGCCTTCCTGGGCGGCCTGGGAGACCATCGGGCCTTCCAGCTTGGAGATGTCGCCGCCACACAGCTCCATGAGACGCTTGGCATCCTGCGGACGACGGCGCACGGCGGACTTGGCGAAGTTCTCCAGCGAAGTGCCCGAGGTGTAGCGCTCGGCGCAGCCGCGCAGGCCGCAGCCGCAGTGGTCGCCGTCCGGGACCATCGGCAGGTGGCCGAGTTCGGCGGCCATGCCGAAGGAGCCGCGGTACAGCTGACCGTTGATCACGATGGCGCCGCCGAGGCCGGTGCCCACGGTCAGGGCGACCATGTTGGAGCTGCCCTGGCCGGCACCGTGCACGTATTCGCCCCAGCCGGCGCAGTTGGCGTCGTTCTCGACAACGACCGGCACGGCATGGTCGATCAGCGCGCCGACGTGCTCGGACAGGTCGTAGTTGATCCAGGCCGGGATGTTGGCGGAGAAGGTGAGCGTCTTGCGGTCGGCGCTCACGTTGCCGGCGGCGGAGATGCCGATGGCCTCGATATCGGTGTGTCCGGCGGCCACAGCCTCGCGGTACACCTCGGCGATGTGCTGGTTGATGGCGTCGGCATCCATCGGCGTGGGGACGCGCCAGCGCTGGATGATGCTATCGTTTTCATCGCAGACGGCGGCGGCGATCTTAGTTCCTCCGATATCAATGGCGAGCGTGGTCATGGCTTACTCCTTGAAGGCTTGTGTGGCGTACGAGACAGCGAAAATAGTAACGAGTTGCCATGACCTCCCATAGCGTATTTTTCATGATTTGTCATATCTCGCGCACGTTCTGCCAATGTGACCCTGCACACGTTTTTCACCATTTATAAGCACTGTTAACGCTAACGTTGTCATTCAATAGCAAACGTTGTCATTCAGACTATCGGCGTGTCGAGCAGAGCCCCAAGGCCAGCACGAAACCTTCGGTATTTCCATGCGATACGGCATCGGCATCGACTGAAACAGCTTCCATGCCAGAGTCGAATGGCCATCAAACGACTAAACACCAGACACACATTTTGGCCTATAACCCCATATTTCGCCCTACACCACGAAATACGGCAAAAGAACAAAAAAGCTCCTGACATTTGTCAGGAGCTTGGTGGCGACCCCGGCCGGACTTGAACCGGTGACCTCCGCCGTGACAGGGCGGCGCTCTAACCAACTGAGCTACGGGGCCATCTGTACCTCAATGAAGCACAAGAGGATATACTACAGCATCACTGGACCACGGCGCGCCGCCCGGCGCGTCGCGCCACGGCAATGTCAGGCCCATCCATTACCCCTCCAAGCCATAGCGACGCCCGCCATTCCAGCCCTTCCGATACCATGGTGGGCGGTGGTTTGGCGTGGATTCGATCGTTATGCGGACAGGGCGGCACAGGCCTGACGCGGCGCACCGCGATCCGTGATTCGGGGGGGCGTGCTCCGCGCTGCACACAGCGTATCCATCACAAACTAAAGACTAAAGAAACAGCGGAATTCCAACCCCTTTTTAAGGAGTAACTGCACAACATGGCAGAATTCGTATTTCAGATGATCAAGGCCCGCAAGTCTTACGGCGACCGCGTGATTCTCGATGACGTGACCCTGAGCTTCCTGCCCGGCGCAAAGATCGGCGTCGTGGGCCCGAACGGCATGGGTAAGTCCACCCTGCTCAAGATCATGGCCGGCCTGGAGACCGTGAGCAACGGCGAGGCCAGCCTGACCCCGGGCTTCACGGTCGGCATCCTGCAGCAGGAGCCGCCGCTGGACGACACCAAGACCGTGGGCGAGAACATCAAGATGGCGTTCGGCCCGATTGCCGAGAAGGTCGCCCGATTCAATGAAATCGGTGAGGAGATGGCCAATCCGGACGCCGACTTCGACGCCCTGATGGAAGAGATGGGCAAGCTGCAGACCGAGATCGACGCCGCCGACGGCTGGGACCTCGACTCCCAGCTTGAGCAGGCGATGGACGCCCTGCAGTGCCCGGACCCGGATACCCCGGTCAACGTGTGCTCCGGTGGCGAGCGCCGCCGTGTGGCCCTGTGCAAGCTGCTGCTCGAGGCCCCGGACCTGCTGCTGCTCGACGAGCCCACCAACCACCTGGACGCCGAGTCCATCCTGTGGCTGGAACAGTTCCTGCACCAGTACAAGGGCGCCGTCATCGCCGTCACCCACGATCGTTACTTCATGGACAATGTGGCCGAATGGATCTGCGAGGTCGACCGCGGCCACCTGTACCCGTACAAGGGCAACTACTCCACCTACTTGGAGACCAAGGCCAAGCGTCTGGAGATCCAGGGCGCCAAGGACGCCAAGCTCGCCAAGCGACTGAAGAACGAGCTCGACTGGGTGCGCTCCTCGCCCAAAGCCCGTCAGGCCAAGAACAAGGCCCGTCTGGAACGTTACGACCAGATGGAGAACGAGGCACGCAACAACAAGAAGCTCGACTTCTCCGAGATCCAGATCCCGGCCGGCCCGCGCCTGGGCTCCACCGTGCTGGAAGCCAACCACATCCACAAGGCTTTCGGCGATCGCGTGCTCATCGACGACCTGTCCTTCACGCTGCCGCGCAACGGCATCGTCGGCGTGATCGGCCCGAACGGCGTGGGTAAGTCCACGCTGTTCAAGACCATCGTGGGCCTGGAACCGCTGACCAGCGGTGAACTGAAGATCGGCGACACCGTCAAAATCAGCTACGTGGACCAGAACCGTGAGGGCCTGGATCCGAACAAGAACCTGTGGGAAGCCGTGTCCGGCGGCCTCGACTTCATCGAGGTGGCCGGTGTGGAGGTGCCGACCCGCGCCTATGTGGCCAGCTTCGGCTTCAAGGGCGCCGATCAGCAGAAGCTGACTGGTGTGCTGTCCGGTGGTGAGCGCAACCGTCTGAACCTGGCCCTGACCCTGAAGCAGGGCGGCAACCTGCTGCTGCTCGACGAGCCCACCAACGATCTGGACGTCGAGACCTTGGAATCCCTCGAAAACGCGCTGCTCGAATTCCCTGGCTGCGCTGTGGTGATTTCCCACGACCGTTGGTTCCTCGACCGTGTCGCCACGCATATCCTCGCGTGGGAAGGCGACGACGACAACCCGGCCAAGTGGTACTGGTTCGAAGGCAACTTCCAGGCCTACCAGGAGAACAAGGTGGCACGCCTCGGCGAGGATGCGGCCCGCCCGCACCGCCTGCACAAGAAGCTTGTGCGCGGCTGAGATACGCCGGCATTAGTGCCACAACGCGCTTTATACGTCGAAAGCCGTCCCTCAGGGGCGGCTTTCCCCATAATTGCCCCATGGCTGCCCGCCCCGCATCCCATAAAATCCCACAGTCGCCTACGGCAACACACCGGCAGCGCAGCAGCAACGTAGCGGCAATGCGCCGCATAACCCACCGTTTACCTTCCAAACAGTCTCGTTACATTTCGCTCCCGGAACTCTTAACCCCCACCGGATAGACTGCCAACCATAGGTTGGAATACGATAACCGAATACTGAACACAGCAGAACAAGAATCGAGGAACGCCATGGCTCAGGCAACCACCGTAACTCCATTGGACCATCTGGTGAAGGTGCTGGAGTTGGGCGAGCCTTCCGCTTACCGCAATCACACATATATCAATGGCGAGAGTATGTACTTCCCCACCGGCCGCGTCTACGGTGGCCAGGTCATCGCCCAGTCGGTGATCGCCGCGTCCAAAACAGTGGGCCCTTCACGCCTGCCGCATTCGGTACATGGCTATTTCATTGCCGCCGGCGATATTCGTCAAGACCTGTTGTTTGACGTCGAGAACCTTCGCGACGGCCGCTCGTTCTCCGCTCGTCGGGTCAACGTCACCCAAGCCGAGGGGTCGATTCTCACGGCCATCGCCTCTTTCCAGGAGACCGGTCAGGAGGGTGTGGAATTTGCCGATCCGATGCCGGAAAACCTGCCCGATCCCGAAACGTTGACTTCCGCCAAAGAACTCATGCAGCCGTTCGCCGAGAAGTCGCCGTTCGCCAATTACTATGCCGAGAAATCGCCGTTCGATATCCGCCACGTGACGCCGACCGTGATGCTGCGCGCGGACAAGGATTCCGCCGAGCATGATTCCGGCAAGCAGATGGTGTGGATGAAGGCCGATGGCCACGTCGATGTGCCGCAGGTCATGCATCGTGCGATGCTGGCACTCGGCTGCGATCAGGTGATGATGGAGCCGGTGCTGCGCCGCGCCGGACTGTCGATTTCCACACCGGGCATTTCCTATGCGTCCATCGACCATTCGATGTGGTGGTATCAGGATATCGATATCAACGAATGGCATTTGTATGTGCAGGATACGCCTATCGCCGCGCACGGACGCGGACTCGGCATTGCCAAAGTGTATGCGCAGAATGGCGACTTGGTGGCGGCCATCGCTCAGGAAGCTATGGTTCGCGTGCCGCAGGAATAGTGGTAATCGGCTTGGCCGATGGTGTGGTTTTTTCTTCTTCTCTCCCCCAGTCGGCTACGCCTACAGCCCCCTCGCCAGAGGGGGCTTATCACGGATTATCTTTTGTAGGCCTGGGCTATGTCGCTACGGCGCTTGGCTTCCTTGATTTTCGGGTTTTCGGGGCCTTCGTTCGGCGGTAGCTGGCACAACCATTCGCCGATAATGCCGATGATCATGTCGGCGATGCACACCACGGCCGCGATTGCGCACTCGGTGACGGCGTGTGCATAGAAATCCGCCTCGATATGGCTCAGGCTCATCACAATCTGACCGCCATACCAGCCGGCGAGCGTTGCGCCCGCCAATCCCAGTGCCTTTGCCAGCACCAGCGTATACACCGCGATAGTGGGATTGATGAAGCTATGCGGACGCTTCTTGGGGTCGGTATTCGCGTATTTATGCACTTGCAGGGCCAAGATCAGCACGATAACGCCCAGCACGGCCAGCAATCCGGTCACAATCCAAGGCGCACCAATCAGCGACAGTCCCGAGCTTTCGCCGTAGGAGGCCAGACCGATACCCGCCAACAGGCCCAGCACGGCACCGATCACATACTGCCACCATGGTGTTCGCCGTGTTTTCATGTCCGGTCTCCTTATCGTTGCGTTGCTGTTTGCTGTTTGCGAACGGCCCTCGCGCCTGGGCTGTTCATCTTGATTTGGTTTTCGTCACTGCCGTGCCCGGCTGTTCGAGGCCGGAGACTGGTCCGTCATCGTCTGGTTTCTAGCCTACCGTTCGTAACTGGTTCTGCCATCAGCTCAACTGTTCGACAGTATCCAGTTGTCCGATAGCAATCCGACCTGTCCGGCATCCGGTGCCATGGCCAAAAGGAAGGCCACCGGGTCGCCGCCCAGAGAAGCATTCGGGTCCATATCCAGCCAAGGTGCCAATACCGACGCATGGTTACGGGCCGACGGCCAAGGAATGCTGCAGTTGGGCTCGTCGGAAGTCACGCCTTCCATGTCGACAAGGTCAAGGTCGACTGCCAGATCATGAACGCTTTCGATGCTGCCCAATACGGCAATCAGGTCGGCGGGCGGCAACTTGGTTTCGATTTGGATGACCGCGCTCATCGCGTCCGGGCCGTCGAAATGGCTGACATGGTAGAGCGGCGAGATGCCCTGTACCTGATTGCCAGGAACACTGTCGATGGAAACGATGGTTTCGCGGAACAGCCGTTCGGCATCCTGCGAGGTGGAATCCAGCGAAATAATCGCCTTGCGTGAGACGGGTGCCGACTCCGACGCTGATTTTTGCTTGACTGCATGCCCGCCGAGCATCCAGTCTTCGCTCTCGAGCTGCACGGCGTTACGGTCCGGCGCGGTGGCCAGCAAATCGGCTACAGGCCCCTCATGGGCTCCGGCAAGTTTGGCGTTCGGATTCAGCGCCGCCCAGGGAGCCAGCACAAACGCGCGCTGCCAAGCACGCGGATGGGGCAATGCCAGATCCGGATCCGCGCTGGTGATGCCATCAAAGTCGATAATGTCCAAGTCCAACGGCCTGGAATCCCAATGATTCTCACGAATTCGCCCATGGTTCGCCTCGATGCTTTGCAACGCGGCGAGCAATTCGTGGCTGCCCATTGTGGTTTCAAGCTCCACCACGGCGTTCAGGAAATCCGGCGTACCGTCAGCCATGCCCCACGCGGCCGTGCGGTAAAGCGGCGAAATACCGGTCACCTGTGTGCCAGGCAACGCGTCAATCTCCCGAACGGCGGCTCGCAAGGTGGATTCCACCTCGCCCACATTGCCGCCCAAGGCCACCACCGCGTTATGGATGGCATGCTCTTCAGCAGTGCGTCCATTATCGGTGGCACGCACGCGCGAGATGGAGACCGATACATCTGCAAAAGCCACGACGATGGGCGCATGAGGCTTGTGCACGGTGACGTCGATGGAGGCGACGGCCGGCGCATCGGCAAGGATCTTATCCGCGATACGTTGGGCCAGACGCTCGATCAGGTCCACATGAGGGCCTTCGATGACAGCCGTGATGTCCTTGGCCACACGGCCGTAATCGATGGTGTCGTTGAGATCGTCGGATTGACCGGCGGCGGCCAGATCAAGGTGCAGGGTGACGTCCACGACGAAGGTTTGTGGCCGTTCGTGTTCGAAGGCGAGCACACCGTGGGTGCCGTTGGCATGTACGCCGGTAAGAGTGATGGTGTCCATTGGTAAGGCTTTCTGCTCAAATGCTCCCCTCAGTCGCCTTCGGCGCCAGCTCCCCTCGCCCGAGGGGAGCCAAGGCCTAGAAGCAACCAAAACAGGGAGCCAGGGGAATCATGCGTATTCGCGCCAGGTGTTGCCGGCGATGACGGCGGCGCGGCTTTTGGCCACGTCGTGTACGCGCACGGCCCATGCGCCGTGTTCGGCGGACAGGGCGGACAAGGCTGCGGTCACGTCATCGCGCTGGGCCATGATCGGCCCATCAGCACCGGCAGCGCCCGCCTCGGTAAGCATCGCCGAAATGAAGCGTTTGCGGGACTGGCCGATCAGCACCGGATATCCGGCGGCTCGGAAGGTCTCGAGTCCGGTCAGCAGCGGCAGGTTGTGCTCGATGCCGGGCTTGGAGAAGCCCAGGCCCGGGTCGATGATAATGCGCTCAGGCTTCACGCCGGCGGCCAGCACACCGTCGACTTGGCGCATGAGTTCGTCGTGTACGTCGGTCAATACATCGTGCTCGTAGACGGAGGTGTCTTGATCGGGGTTCGCGCCCTTGGAACCGGCGAGCCAGCCGCGCCAATGCTGCACGATGTACAGGCAGTCGTGGTCGGCGACCACGTGCGGCAGTTCGGCGTCCAGCGTGCCACCGGAAACGTCGTTGATGATCTCGGCGCCCTCGCTCAGCGCAGCGGCGGCCACGGATGCGCGCGTGGTGTCGATGGACAATATGGCACCGGCCGGAATCAATGTCTTGACGGCACCGGTGATGCGGACCAATTCGTCGGCCTCGGACACGCGCTTGGCGCCGGGGCGCGTGGATTCGGCGCCGATGTCGATGATGTCCGCGCCGGCGGCCATCATGTCGCGCCCGTGCTGTGCCGCCTTGGCCGGGTCCAACCACAGGCCGCCGTCCGAGGACGAATCCTCGGTGATGTTGAGCACACCCATCACCATGGTGTGCGTAGTGTCATGCAACGCCTGCAAATCAGTCATTATGTTTCCCCTTCTATGTAGGTCCCAAGTGAGCTCCCTATGATGAGGGAGCTTAGTAGACACTATTTATCCAAAATGAGGCTCATGGCTTCGGCTCGGGTGGCGGGGTTGCGTAGCAGACCGCGCACCGCAGAGGTCACCGTGCGGGCGGAAGACTTCTTGATGCCGCGCATAGACATGCACAGGTGCTCGCATTCGGTCACCACAATCACACCACGTGCGCCCGCATACTCGACCAGCGCGTCGGCGATCTGCTGGGTCAGTCGCTCCTGCACCTGCGGCCGGCGAGCATACACCTCAACCAGTCGGGCGAGCTTGCTCAGCCCCATCACCCCATCCTTGGCGGGAATGTAGCCCACATGGGCCACGCCATGGAAAGGCAGCAGATGATGCTCGCACACCGAATACAGTTCGATGTCCTTGACCAGCACCAGTTCGTCGGTATCCACGTCGAAGTGCTTCTCCAGCACATCGGCCGGCGAGGCCTGCAGACCGGTGAACAGCTCGCGGCACGCGCGGGCGATACGGTCAGGTGTTTCCACCAGCCCCTCGCGCTCGGGATCCTCGCCAATCGACTTCAGGAACAGACGTACGGCCTCGCGCACGCCTTCCTCGTCGTATGTGCGTTTCTCCCGCTGGCAAGACTCTATATATTCGTTCATCTCATCTCTCCCTTGTCATTGTCCACAACGACGTCGGCCCGGCCTACGTACGTGAGAAACCACATGAACAGGTCGGGCCGAATCGTCATCGTGTCTACTCTTCCGGCTTCATGCCGACCGAGCGCTTGAGGCTTTCGGGAATCTCCACCGGCGGCTTGTCCGAGTCGGGGCGGCGGTCGTTGGACAGCCACACCGGGCGGACCGGCGCCTTCTTGATCGGCGCGAAGATCTCCGCAAGCTCCTTCTCGTTCAGGGTCTCCTTGACCAGCAGCTGGCGGACCAGCTCGTCAAGGATCTCGCGGTTGTCGTTGATGATGGTCCACGCCTCGGTGTGGGCGGTTTCCACCAGCTTGAGCACCTCGTCATCAATCACTTCGGCGGTGCGATCGGAGTATTTGCGCGGCTGCAGACCGTCCATCACGGTGGTCTGGTCGTCGTCGGAACCCCACTTGATGGCACCGAGCTTGTCGGAGAAGCCGTATTCGATCACCATCGTACGGGCGATGTTCGTAGCCTTCTCGATATCGTTCGAGGCACCGGTGGTCGGGTCGTGGAAGACGATTTCCTCGGCGGTGCGACCGCCCATCGCGTAGGCCATCTGGTCGAGCAGCTGGTTGCGCGACTGCGAGTAGCGGTCGGAGGTCGGCATGACGGCGGTGTAGCCGAGGGCGCGGCCTCGCGGCAGAATCGTCACCTTGGTCACCGGGTCGGTGTTGTTCAGGGCGGCGGCTACCAGCGCATGGCCACCCTCGTGGTATGCGGTGTTGCGCAGCTCTTCCAGAGCCATGCCCTTGGACTTGCGCTTCGGTCCGGCCTGAACGCGGTCGATGGCCTCGTCGATGGCGCGGTTGTCGATCAACTGGGCACCGGCACGGGCGCACAGCAGGGCGGCTTCGTTGAGCACGTTGGCCAGATCGGCACCGGTGAAGCCCGGCGTGCGCACGGCGACCATGTGCAGGTCGACGTCCGGTACGAACGGCTTGCCCTTGGCATGCACCCTCAGAATTGCCTCACGGCCTTCCAGATCAGGGGCGGCCACGCCCACCTGACGGTCGAATCGACCCGGACGCAGCAGAGCGGGGTCAAGCACGTCGGGACGGTTGGTGGCGGCGATGATGATGAGGTTGGTGTCGTTGTCGAAACCATCCATCTCGACGAGCAGCTGGTTCAGCGTCTGCTCGCGCTCGTCGTGGCCACCGCCCATGCCGGAGCCACGCTTGCGGCCCACAGCATCGATTTCATCGATGAAGATGATGGCGGGGGCGTTCTTCTTGGCCTCATCGAACAGGTCACGCACACGGGAGGCACCGAGACCCACGAACATTTCGACGAAGTCGGAGCCGGCCATCGAGTAGAACGGCACGCCGGCCTCGCCTGCGATGGCTCGGGCCAGCAACGTCTTACCGGTGCCGGGAGGACCGTACAGCAGCACGCCACGCGGAATACGAGCGCCCAGCGCCTTGTACTTGGACGGATCCTTGAGGAAGTCCTTGATCTCCTCGACTTCGGCCACGGCCTCGTCTTCGCCGGCCACATCGGCGAACTTGGTGGTGGGGGTCTGCCCGTCGAGCAGCTTGCCGCTGTTTTTCTTGCCGCCCATGCCGAGCATGCCGCCGGCACCGCCCATGCGACTCATCAGGAACCAGAACAGGGCGAAGAAGATGACGAACGGCAGGATCGAGGTGATGAGGTAGCTCATCATGCTGGTCTGCTCGATATTCGAGGTCCAGCCCTTTTCGAGATCACCGTTCTCCACGGCCTTGGCCACCTGTGCGCCCTGCGCGAAGGTGTAGTAGAACTGCACGTTCTTGCCGTAGTTGGTCACCTTGCCGGTGTCGGCGTTTTTCTTGGTGTAGTCGTTCTTCAGCTTAAGGCGGACGACCTGCTTGTTGTCCGTGATCTCGGCGTAGGTGGCCTTGCCCTGATTGATCAGCGCGAAACCATCTTTGGTGTCGATGGTCTTCGTGCCACCGCCGGTGAACATCTGGAACATCAGCACGACCATGACCACGAGCACGGCACCCCACAGCCAAGGGGACTGCCATATCGGGCGGTTCTCGTTGTTGTTGCCTTTGCCATTGTTCCCGTTATTGCCACGGTTGAACGGGTTGGTGAACGGGTTGCCGTTGTTACGGTTGTTGTTCGGGTTCGGATTATTGCCGTTACCCGGCCCTTGCGGGAAGCTCATGCTTGCACTCCTTGGTAGACGGACGGCTTGAGGACCGCGATCGAATCGAGGTTGCGGTAGCGTTCGTCAAAGTCGAGGCCGAAGCCGACGACGAACTCGTCCGGAATCTCATAGCCGGCGTACTTCACATCAACGTCCACTTCTCGGCGGGAAGGCTTGCTCAGCAAAGCGAAGACCTCCACGGAAGCGGCACCACGACGTTTCAGTTCTGCGACCAGCCACGCGAGCGTGCGTCCTGAATCAACAATATCCTCCACAATCAAAATGTGCCGTCCGCGAACATCGGCGGACAAATCCTGCCTGACTGTGACCTCACCGCTCGACACTGTGCCCGAGCCATAGCTCGAAAGGCTCATGAAGTCGATCTGTACAGGAATGCTCATGGCCTGGGTGAACGCGACCAGCGTATTCACGGCCCCTTTCAGCACCGCAACGAGCAGCGGATTCTTATCGCGGTAATCCTCGCTCGCGAGAGCGGCCATCTCGTGGATCTTGGCATCGATCTGTTCTTTGCTGACCAGCTCGTGGTCAATATCTTCCTCAACGTCAGCGATTCGCATGCGCTCCATCTTGGCACACGCGAATGACGTGTTTCTTGCGATTGGCTGAATAACCTCTGGGAAGTGAGACGCCGCCTTGGCCATGCCAATCGACGACCAGCCGGTCGATGGCGGCAATCTGGGCGGCACTGGCGTTCACACCGGCCTGGCTCAGCGCGTGAGCGATGACCCGCAACCGAATCGCCTCTGGCTCACGTGCAATACGTTTGACGCCGATCATCAGGCCGATGCCATGGCCCGAATCGTTGGTATCGTCTGCAGCACAGGCTCGTGGCGTATCGGTCGATACCGCTGCCGACGATGCCGGCCGGTCAACTGCCGTAACCGCCTCCCCCATCACCTCGTCGGATCGCTGATCCAGATACTCCTTGTCCATTCTGGCCAGCTGTGCGCTTTCGGCGAAATGGCGGGTGACATTGAATCCAGCGAATCGTTCGATGGCCGGCAGCAGGTCGTGGCGCACCCGCGAGCGCAACGGATAGTCGTCCGGCAACTCGCCGTCTACCGCATCGCCATTGGTGGGGTCATCCCAATATTCCACACCCAAGTCTTCACAGAGGCCGGTGGTTTCGTCTCGAGTAAGGGTCAGCAGCGGCCGCGCAAAAGTCACGCCACTGCGTGTGAAGACCTGCGGCATGCCGGCCAACGCATCCACGCCACGGCTGCGCAGCAGTCCGATCAATACGGTTTCCGCCTGATCGTCCATAGTGTGGGCCAACAGCACGGCAATGGCACCTGATTCACGCGCCGCGGTGCACAGCTCGTTGTACCGGGCCTGCCGTGCGGCCGCTTCGAGGCCCTCACCGCGTGCCTGCACGGTTGTGTTGCGCACGATGACCGGACCCAGTCCCAACGCGCGGCAACGATCCGCGGCCTCGCCGGCGACCTGTTCGGAACCCTCCTGCAAGCCGTGATCCACAATCACGACACCGCAACGCACGCCCATGGACGTGCATACGATATGGCTCACCGCGGCCAGCGCCATCGAATCGCGCCCGCCTGAACAGGCCACGAGCACGAGTGGTGCATCGGAGGCAACGGCATGGTCCCCATGCTGCGCGAATTCGGGAGCCTGCACATCGCATAGTTCCACGGCGCTCAGCGTTGTTCGGACCGCGCCTACGGCCTTGCGCAATCGTGCGGAATATGCCATGTACTCACCACTCTTTTCTGGTTATAGGCACTCGTGCGTTTATGGACGTTTACGGCCTTTGTAGCCCTTGATGGCCCTTGATGCCTCTTTTACAGCCCCGCGAGCTTGGTGATGAACGAGTCGATGGCGCTACGCGCGGCGGCATAATCCTCAGGATTGTTGACCACCACGGCAAACGACAACGCTCCCCCATTGGTGCGGGACACATTGCCGGCCATCGACGTGACCGTGCCGAGGCTGCCGGTTTTGACGCGCAGCAGACCGGCCACGGCATCATCCGTATACCGATCCTGCGCCGTGCCCACCAACCCCGCGATGGATAGACCTTCCGCACCAGCAGCACCGCTCTCGGTGGTCAGATTACGTTGTTGGACGGCCGCCAGCGTGCGTACGATGAGCCGGGAGCCGGGAGACAGGCCGGAGCAATCGGCCATGGTCAGACCGGATGTGTCGAGACCGAGATCGTTCAGAGTGGATTTGACCGCTTCCGTGCCGCCTTCAGGACTGTTTGTCGCTGATTTCGCCAAGGCGGTGAGTCTACCGAACTCCTCGGCCAGTGTATTGTCCGAATGCCGCAACGTGTATGCCATGATTTCGGACAGTGTTGCCGAACTCACCGAGGCCAAAGGCGTTTCGCCGGATGGAGCGGTGTTTGCCGTCACGTCTCCGGTAACGACCACACCGTTCGATTGGAGCAGTTCGGCGAATTTCGTGGCCACGTCGCTGGCGGTGTGCTGGGACAGTTCCGGGTATCCGGCCGAATCATCAGGGTCGGCCGGCGCAGGCGTATCGGCGGTGTATTGGCGGCCTCCATCAATCGCCATTGATGAGACCGGCGTGAAGTAGACGGTGTAGTCGCTTAAGACCGCGCCGCCTTCCGACAGACCTGCGGGAATGCGTGAGTCGCCGAATAGGGTGTCGTCGTACTCGAGATTGACGGAAGTGATGCCTCGCTGGGCGAGCGCGGCCACGGTGGCCTTGGCCAAGGTGTTCAGACCGGCACGTCCGTTGGTATGGTTGGCGTCGGAATCGCCTGCAGACAGCAGCATGTCGCCATTGCCTTTGAGGGTCAACGTATTGGTGCCGTCATCGGATTGGGTCAGGAACACTTGGGTATCCAAGGTGGATGCCATGTTCAGGGTGGATGAGGCGGCGAGCGCGGTCAGCGTTTTCAGTGTGGATGCAGGCTCGCGTGGAGTGTTCGACTCATGTTCGGCAGCGACGGTGCCTTGGGCGTCTTCAATGATTACCGACGTATCGTTTCCCACGCCTTGCGTGGACAGCAATTCGTTGACCAGTGCAGAAGCGGCCGTGGAATCAATGGCCTTGTTCGCGTTCAGGGCACCGGCGATGGTGCCGCCTGATTTGGCGGTGGCCGGATTGGCGAAAACAGGTGCGGTGACAGGTTTTAACGTCAACAATCCGGGGGCCACGTCGGTGATGTCGGCGGCGCAGTACCCCGCGAACAGGGCGATGGTGGTCAGTGCGGAAATGATGACGGTCAGTGTTCGGCGATGCGATCGTTGGGTCCGCCGTTGCGCTTCACGTCGCTGACGGCGTGATACCGCTGTAGATACCATCGTGCTCCTTATGCCAAGGCAATCATTTCTGCAATGAGGCGAACGAGTCGAGTGTTGCCACAATCGAGAGCATTCGCGCATCCATCAGCTTACCGCCCAGCCATGTCCCGAGTGCCAGAATGCCGATGCCATTGGCCAGCGCGACCGGAATAATCGCCAGCCACATGCCGCCTTCGGCTCCTGTCAGCAGCATGACCAGCGCCACGATGCCAGTGGGCAGCATGAGCAGCAGGCTGCCAAGCATGTAGACGAACGGGAAGAAGCCTTGGGCCATGGCGCGGCCTTGAGGCGCGGAGAACGGCTTGTCCATTGAGGCGACCGGGTACATCAGTACACAGGAGGTGACTTCGGCCACGCCCAGTCCGCTCAAGGCGATGCCCATGCCCGTGGCGAGGAAGATCAGGCCGGTAGCGAGGTCATCGGGCTGCGCCCAGCGTCCGGTCAGTGCGCCGACCAGCACGATGCCGGCGAGATAGAGCAGCACCATGTAGACGACCATGATGCCGACGTAGACGCGTACGCGGCCGATTCTGTCGGTCCGGCCACGCACGCCGGCGATGACTTCCATGGTGAAGCCGCGGCCGTCATATGCGAGCCCGTTGCTTTCCACGACGGACATGAACCAGCCGCACCAGATCAGCGACTGCCAGACGACCGCGCTGATGCCGTGTGCCTGGAAGGCGAAGATGATCAGGAACAGGACCGGCATGGCGAAGGTCATGGCTTGACGGGGGTCTCGTTTGAGATAGGTGATCAGGCGTGCGGAAACCGCGCCGGATGCCGAATCGGGCATCCATGCGAATGCGCCGATGCCTTTGGCGGTCTCGGACGGACTGTTTGCGCCGATGGTGAGCCGTTCATGTCTCAGACACCAGGTGCAGACGGCGAAGCAGACAATCCATGTGACGGCAAGGATGGCGATGCGGGCGAGCAGCACCGCCCAGGCTCCGGTAAGCGCGTCGAACGGTAGTTGGAAGGCCGCGCCGAACGGCGTCCATGCGACGATGGTGGTCGCCGCGCCCCAGGTTTCGGTGTTGAGGCTGAAGGCCACGCCGGAGTTGACCAGAATGTTCGGCAACTGACAGATGATAACGAACGTCAGCACGATGAAGATATAGAACGCGCCTTTGCCGCGTTTGCTGGTCACCAGCGTGGTGGATAGGGCGATGAGCAGTTTGGAGATGCCCATCATGGTGATGACGGCCAGCACTGCGGCGAGGAGGGAACTGATGATTACGGCTGGTCCCATATGCCGATAGGCCAGTGTCCAGAGCATCAGTGAGGCCACGCCGGTAAGGGCGGGGATGCCGGACAGGCCGGAAAGCAGCAAGCCGAATTGCAGGTTGCGGTCGGCGATGCCGTAGAGCGCGAATTTGCGTGGGTTCATGGTGGAGCCTTCGCCAAGCATCATGAGCTGGATGAAGCCGATGAAGATGGTCATGGTCGCGCCGACCAGCACGACGACTATGTTGACGATGCCTCCGGAACCAAGGATGTTCAGCGGAAAGCCATCCGCGTTCACGGTGAAGGGCGGCAGTATGCCGATGAACCATGCGAGCACGCCGGTGCCGATGATGGTGCCGGCCGCGAGTACGGCGGAAAAGACATAGGCGACGGTCTGCCACGCCGATTTTCGCAGGGTGGCGAGCGTGAGCGTCCAGCGCAGGCGGACCAGGGTGATGGCGCTGCTGATCATCGGCGGGCCTCATCGGTGGGTGTGGCGGGCGTGGCGGTTGTAAGCGGAATGGGCTGGACCGGCTGGACCGAAGTTGGTGCTTGGGCTTGGGCTTGCCCGCCGTCGAGCCATGCGAGATGGGCGGCTTCGTGACGGCCGCCGACCAGTTGCAGGAAGCGGTCTTCGAGTTCTTCGCCGGCGGCGACCTCGTCCACCGTGCCGGCCGCGCACACCAGACCGTTGTTGATTACGGCCACATGCGTGCACATCTTTTCGACCAATGCCATCACGTGCGAAGAGATAATCACCGTGCCGCCGGTCTTCGCGTATTCGATGAGGATGTCTTTGAGGTTGGCGCTGGACACCGGGTCCACGGATTCAAACGGCTCGTCCAGGACCAGAATGCGCGGGCTATGAATCATCGCGGAGGCCAGGCAGATCTTCTTGGTCATGCCGGCCGAATAATCGGTGACCATCGTGTTGGCGGCCCCGGCCAAGTCGAAAGCATTGAGCAGGTCCTGGGCGCGACGCGTGGTCTCATCGCGGCTCATGCCGCGCAGCATGCCGGAGTAGACGAGCAATTGCAAACCGGTCAGTCGGTCGAAGATCTGGTCGGGCTGGGGCATGACGCCGATCATGCGCTTGGCCGTGTTCACGTCGCTCCACACGTCATGGCCCAAAATCATGGCGGTGCCGGCGTCCGGTACCAATAGACCGGTCACCATATTGAGCGTGGTGGTTTTGCCGGCGCCGTTGGGGCCTACAAGTCCATAGAACGAGCCGACCGGAATATCGAGCACGAGTCCGTTGACGGCGATCTTCCGGTCGAAGTGCTTGAACAGGCCACGAATGGACACCGCCGCATTCGGATTCGGCGGCCATGCTTGTGGCTGCGGTTGCGACGGCTGTGCAGGCGCGGGGGCGGCGGCTGGCATCATCGGCGGCTGAAATCCGACATTCCTTTGAGTATTGTCTAAGCTCATACATCCACTCTACCCCACCAGTCAACCCTCAGCGAAGCAAACCCCCGGGTTGCTGTTGGATTGCCCCGCTGAGCGGCTCCGGACTAGCGGACTCGGTCAACCCTTATGCGCGATGGGCTTCCACTGGGCTTTGGCGAAGATGGCCTGGAAGGAGATCGGCACGTAGCTGAGTATGTAAATCGGGAAGCTGAGCACATAGGCGAGCAGCTCCTTGTTCGTGGCACCGATCTGGTCGCGCTCGACAATGATGGTCAATGCAGCCAATGCCATCAGGCCCAACACCGATATGATGATGCCGCTGGACCAATCGGCCAGCGATTGCAGCTGGCTCGGCCAACTCACGAAGCCACACGCGGCGAACAGCAAGCCCATCACCGCGCGAATCGCGCCCAACACGGTAAACGGACACAGCATCAATGTGAAGTCGATGCAGGAGAAATCACGTTCGCGAACCGCGCGTTTCAGCAATGCCGAGCCATAATAACGGAATACCTGCAGGAATCCCTTGCTCCAACGCAAACGCTGACGCCAACTTTGCGAGAAGGTAACCGGCTGCTCGTCGTAGAGGATCGCAGTACCGCAATAGCCGATGCGGTCGCCATGCAGAATCGAATCCATAGTGAATTCAAGATCTTCAGTGAGCAGATGGAACTTCCATCCCTTGTTCCGCTTCATCACCTCGCGGGAGAACATGAATCCCGTACCGCCCACATGGCAAGAGGAACCGAGAATCATACGCGAGTTAGACAGGAATCGCGATTCACGGATGAACCACAGCGCAGAACCAGAAGACACCCAGTTATCCGCCAGATTCACCGAATTACGGTAGCTGGTCAGAATCTTGAATCCGGAGCAGAACGCCTTGTTCATTTCCTCGAAGTAGTGCTTGTCCAGCTTGTTATCGGCATCGAACACGAAGTAGGCCTCATAATCATCGGCCACACCGATGTCGAGCATATGCCCCAACAGATACGTCAGCGCATATCCCTTGCCAACCAGCTCAAGATTGTGGCGTTCCACCACATGGCAGCCCAAAGACCGCACCACGTCGGCGGTGTTGTCGGTGCAGTTGTCGGCCACCAGCCAGATGTCGATGAGGTTGGACGGGTAGGTCTGATCGCGAATCGACCCAATAAGGTTGCCGATCACTTTTTCTTCGTTGCGCGCGGAGATCAGCACGGCATACCGGTTGGTCATCGGGGCGTCGGGGAAGCGCACGGGCTTGGCGAACAGGGACATCACGATGCACAGTCCCTGATATATCATGCCGGCACCGCCGACGATCATCAGAAGAATATCGAGTACGGAAAGCAGAGTCATCAGCGCCACCCTGCCCTAGGATTGCTGGAGGCAGATTGATCAGACTGCTTGGTTTGCTTGCGTTGCTCGGGCTGCTCAGACTGCTGCGTATCCGCGGCACCACGCTGCGGAATCGCCACGGTGGCGGAATCGTCCAAATCGGATTCTTTCGTCTCGTGTGGCGGAATCGCATAGATCTGTTCCTGCAGCAAACGCAGTTCCTCATTCATCGGCACACGGCTGGTGGACCCCTTGGCCGCACGCGGCATGTGCTCGCCGATCGGCTGCAGCACATGCTCGCCGAACGCTTCGGACGCCTCGACGATCTTGGACTTCTTCTCCGGAGTCGGATCGTTCATCAGTGGTGAGTCAATCAGCTCATAGCGCTTGGTGTACGCACGGAAGATGGCCTGCAGCGATGCGGTGACCGGCAGCGCCAGGAACGCGCCAAACGCGCCGAACAGCGAGCCGAACGCCAGCACCGCGAGGAAGGCGACGGCCGCGTTGATATCCATCGTGCGCTGCGAAATCCTCGGCGAGAGAATCAGGTTCTCGATCTGCTGGTAGACGATGATGAACACCAGCACCGCCACGGCGTACGTCCATCCGCGGTTGCCCCAAGCGAACAGCACCGGCAGCGCGCCGCCGATATAGGTGCCGACCGTGGGGATGAACTGGGATACCACGCCGCAGAACAGGGCCAACGGCAGCCAGTAGGGCACATGCAGGATCTCCAAGAAGATGGCGGTGCAGGTGGCGTTGATCAGCGCCAGAATCGAACGAGAGAACAGGAAGGACGAAATCTGGCCTTGGGCCACGGTCCACACCAGCAGGAATCGACGCTGCGTGTTGGGGGCCAGCCACTGGCAGAAGGAGCGGCGCAGCTTTGGGCCGGCGGCGGAGATGTAATACGTGGTCATTACCACGGTCATGAGGTTCAGCAGGAAGGAGAACAGGCCACCCACCGTACTCATGGCGGTGCCGGCGAAATCGGTGACCCACGAGGTCTGGATATTGTTGAAGATTTCCATGCCAAGATTGCTGATCTCCGGCATCTTGAACGTGGTGTACTGGTCCGCGAACTCACGAATCTGCCCATACATTGCCGGCAAACCGCGGACCATGGCAATCATCTGCTGTACAAACATATTGCCGAACAGCGTGAGCAGCACACCCACGACCACGGCCACGCCCACCAGACTGACGGCGGAAGCCACGCCACGCTTCCAGCCATGAGCCACCAGCGCCACCACCAGCGGTTCGACGGCCAGCGCCAGGAACAGCGAGATGATGATGTCGAACACCAGATAGGAGATGTCGCCCCACGAGCGCCAGCAGAACATGAATACGATGACGGCGAGGGCCACATACAGCAGCGCGCGGCCGAACCATTCCGGTGGCCTGCGGGAATCTCCCTTGGCGGGGAACAAAGTACCAAAGTCGATACGATTCTCGTCGCCCGGGTCTGCCCCGGCTTCTGCGGCACCGCTTCTCGACGTGTCGGTGCTGTTTATGTTTCGCGCGCGTTCGCTCATGGCTCCCCATTGTAGCGAGGGGTTTGAAGCTCGGATACGCCGGCGGCGTACACCCGCTTTTCTATTGTTGATGTTATGCTCAACGTTTCGATCATCATCCCAGCGTGGAACGAAGCCGAACGCATCCGCGACTGTCTGCTGAACGCCACTCGCCAGACCATCATGCCGCATGAGGTGCTGGTGGTGGACAATCGTTCTACGGACAACACCTGCGCGATTGTCGAACAGTTCATCGCCGAACATCCCGAGGCCCCGGTCAAACTGTTGCACCAGAACGATGAACAGGGGCTGATTCCCACCCGCAACTTTGGCCTGAACGCCGCGACCGGCGATGTGCTGGGCCGTTTTGACGCCGACTGTATGATCCGGCCTGACTGGGTGGAGGTGGTCTCCGGCATCTTCACCGAAGACCCGGCCGCGATGGGTGCCACTGGTCCGGTGATGTATTACGACATGCCCTCACGTCATTTCGGGTTGAAAGGCGACAATTCCTTACGCAAGCGAATCTACCGTGCCGATGGCGGCCAGCCGCTGCTGTTCGGCTCGAATATGGCCTTGCGCGCTTCGGCCTGGCATCAGATCGCGAATGAGGTCTGCCGAGATAAGGCCGATGTGATGCACGAGGATATCGATATTTCCCTGCATCTGATGGGCAAGAATCTGAAAACCGTGTACTCGCCGCGCATGATCGCCGCGATGAGTGCGCGACGGATGGATACGTCGTTGAGTTCGTTCCTGAGCTACATGCGACGTTTTAAGAATACGTTTGATGCGCATCCGCAACATACGCGCACGCATAAGCCGGAGGTGTTGTTCACCGCCATGTATCCGGCGATGCATATGTTCTACCCGGTGTGGCAGAAAGTGCTGAATTCCGCGGATATCAATCCGGCTGAAGCCGCGTGGATCAACGAGCAGATGGAACTGGCGGAGGCGCAAGGCAAGCAGCTGTACGACGAGACCCCCACCGACGAAGTCTACGACGAAAAGCACGAAAAGTAGCTAGATATACGAGCCCCCTCTGCTTATGCAAGCTCCCTCTGATAAGGGAGCTGTCGAATGAAGTGAGACTGAGGAAGAGACTGCGACGCAGTCGCTAAAACATTGAATCGGACGCAGGCCGATACCTATTATTCAGCGGCTACGCCGCAACTTCTCTCCCTCAGTCAGCTACGCTGACAGCTCCCTCATCAGAGGGAGCTAATGTTTACTGTCATTGACTGATCACATCAGCGACTTGTAAATCGCGAGGATGTCCTCTTCGGTTGCCTGACGCGGGTTGCCGGGGGTGCACACGTCGTTGAAGGCATCGTGAGCCAGCGGCTCAAGGTCGGCCTCGGTGGCGCCCACTTCGGAAATCGTGGTCGGGTTCTTCAGATCCACGGTCAGCTTGTGGACGGCCTGCACGGCCTCTTCGCGCACCTTCTCCAGGTCGCCGGTGTAGGCGTCCTCAACACCGAACGCATCGGCGATGTCGCGGTACTTCTCACCGGTGAAGTCCTTGTTGTATTCCATGACCGGGGCCAGCAGAATACCGTTGGCCACACCGTGGGCCACGCCCAGACGGCCGCCCAGCGGGTGAGCCATGCCGTGCACCAGGCCGAGGCCCACGTTGGAGTAGGCCATACCGGTGATGTAGGAGGCGTACGCCATCTGCTCGCCAGCCGGAATGTCGCCGTCGGCGGACTTGGCTAGGTTCTTGGCAATCATGCGAATAGTCTGCATGGACAGGCAGTCGGACAGGCTCCAGGCACCCGGGGTAATGTAACCCTCGATGGCGTGGGTCAGGGCGTCAAGTCCGGTGGCAACCTTCAGGCCGCGCGGCATGGAGTCGGTCAGATCCGGGTCCACGAAGGCGACGATCGGGATATCGTGCGGGTCGACAGCCACGAACTTACGCTTGTTGGCGGTATCGGTGACCACGTAGTTGATGGTCGTCTCGGAAGCGGTACCGGCGGTGGTCGGCACGCCGAAGATCGGGACGGACGGGTTCTTGGTATCCGCGACGCCTTCCAGGGACAGCACGTCGGCGAACTCCGGGTTGGCGGTGATGATGCCGATGCCCTTGCAGGTGTCTTGCGGGGAGCCGCCGCCCAGGCCGATCAGGAAGTCCGCACCGGACTCGGCGAACTTGGCGACGCCGTCCTTGATGCACTCGACCGGCGGGTTCGGCTTGACGTTGGAGAACACCTCGTACGGCAGGCCGGCCTCATCCAGAACCTTGGTGACCTTCTCGGCGGTGCCGGTCTCCAGCAGTACCGGATCAGTGACGATAAATGCCTTGGTGAAGCCGTGCTGCTTGGCGACGGCCGGGATTTCCTTGATCGCGCCACGTCCGAAGTATGCAGTCTGGTTGAAAATCATGCGGTACACCATAGGGAACTCTCCTTTTGAGCTCGTGTCTTAACTGGTGGTCCACTCTGTCTTTGAGTGGTCCAACGGTTCCCCAGTCTACTCCGCGCATGAGCATTCACCTGAAAACACACTGAAAGAACAACACTGAAAATAATGGCAAGAAATGGCGGAATTCCGCACTTGTCGAATTATTGTCCATTGACCAAACCAGTTCCATCGCCCGAAATCTCAACGATAAGACCATTTTCCGGAGTCATCTGACGCTCTCCGAGAAACTCGTCTCTCATCCGCTTACTTCGCGCGTAGCGCAATCAATATGCGAGATGCCTAATTCCATTCGTGCTTCATCAGCCGAACGCGAACTGGTTCACCAGATGGTGTATTCAACGGTTTCAGTCTCCTGAAGAGGACTAAGATATCTCGACAGTTGGAGTGATCATCATAAGAGAATGAGGTAGCTAATGGCAAATGGCAAGGCTATGACGGTCGGCGAGATGGCGTCCCTGTTTCTCAACCCCACCACTCCCGTTCGTATCGACGCTTTCGACGGCTCGCATTTCGGCCCGGCAGACGCGGATTTGAAGGTCAAAATCGCCACGCCGAACTGCATGTACCAGCTACTCGCGCACCCGAATGAAATCGGCATCGTGCGCTCATACATTCTGGGCGATTTCGACGTGGACGGCATTGACTACGCCGACCCGTATCCGGCGATGCGCAAGCTGGTGTCGCTGTCCAAATACGTTCGCCCACTCACTCCCACATCAATTGCCCGCGTATCTGCCGGCATCCTGAGCCATGGCTTCAAGAAGCCGCCGGTGCCCGCCACCGAGGGCCCGAGCAAGTTCGCCCGTATCAAGCGTGGCCTGATGCCGCACACCGAAAAGGCCGATTCGGAAACCGTCAGCTTCCACTACGACATGTCCAACGAGTTCTACGCCGACTTCCTTGGATCCTCCATGACCTACACTTGCGCGGTATTCGACAACGAACACATGAGCCTTGAAGACGCACAGGCCAACAAACTGCGCCTGATTCTCGACAAACTGGACTTGCAGCCCGGCCAGCGCTTACTGGACATCGGCTGCGGCTGGGGTTCGATGGTCATCACCGCCGCCCGTCGCGGCATCAAGGCGCTCGGCGTCACCCTTTCCAAGGAACAGGCCGCGTACGCCAACGAATGGATCGCCCGTGAAGGGCTGCAGGATCTGGCCGAAGTGCGTGTGCAGGACTACCGCGAGGTGCCTGAGCACGACTTCGACGGTATCTGCTCGATCGGCATGATGGAGCACGTAGGCGTCAAGAACTACCAGAGCTACTTCGAAGAGATGTTCCGCCTTCTAAAGCCGATGGGCCGACTGCTGAACCACCAGATCACCATCAGCCATGACAAGCCTCACGGCAAGCCCGGTACCGACGAATTCCTCGACCGTTACATCTTCCCGGACGGTGATCTCGGCGCGCCCGGCTTCATCGAATCGTGCATCCATGACGCCGGCTTCAACGTGGTGCATCAGGAGAACCTGCGCCAGCACTACGCGCTCACCCTGCATCACTGGAACCAGAACCTCTCCGAGCATTGGGACGACGCGGTCAAGCAGGTCGGCTTTGAACGCGCCAAGGTATGGGGTATGTACATGGCCGCCTGCGCTCTGAACTTCGAGCTCGACGGCATCCAGATTCACCAGTTCCTGGCTGTCAAGCCGGATCGCGTGGGCCACCCGGACGGCAAGTGGTACCCTCTGCGCCAATGGTGGCAGGCCTGACTCCGTTTCTGTGGGACGGCACGCGGTTTTTACCATTGTTCATCTGCCGTCCCACAGAAGTGTGGGATAGCAGGTACATCAATCGTTTGACGTATCTGCTATCCCGCATGACATAAGCCGAGAACCGCAGAATAGAGCCGTTCTTTGCCCTCAGCTCTGAGGGCGTTCTTCGAACGCTGTGGGACGGCACGTCGAAAATCGGCAAAATCACGTGCCGTCCCACACGATTCCCTTCGCACGCGCATTTCGCAGGTGCTTTTTCTGCAATACTGACTCTATGAGCGCCACAGCCCCAGAAACGGCTGGGGCGGACGATCGCACCGACCATGACACGCGCGGATAAGACCCACGTTTCTTTATTTAACCCTAACCCGATGTTCGCATTGGTGCCGTTGGCGTGCGTAGTTGTGGCGAGGAAGACAGTTGTTGGCGAACGCGAGCCTTTGCATTGACCGGCCAGCCCGCCGGAGTAGGTACGTGACGGATATGCAAAAGCCCCGCACAAGGCGGGGCTTCATTGCGGTGGCTCCGAACGGCGTCGATCCGTTGACCTAGCGATTTTCAGTCGCTCGCTCTACCAACTGAGCTACAGAGCCATGAACAGTCAAAAACCCGGATAATCCGGGTTTCATAACCATTCCAGCGACCCCGGCCGGACTTGAACCGGTGACCTCCGCCGTGACAGGGCGGCGCTCTAACCAACTGAGCTACGGGGCCATTGTTCTCACTTGCGTGAGGCAACAGATGTATATATTACTGAAATTCGCCGGTCGTGCAAATTTCGGCGTGTTTCGCGTAATTTCAAGGTTTTTGCTATCACCAGCACACGGACACGTCTGCCATAAACATCCACAAACGACGAAGGGCGCGACCGGAACCCCGGTCACGCCCTTATGGACGGAAGCACTTCACGGCATCCACCGCAAAGCAATCGTCAATCTCAGTCAGCCTGCTTCCAGGTGTCGACGTCGATGTGGTGTTCGGGGTTGGCCTGCCAGGCATCCCACGCGGACTTGACGATGTCTTCCACGTCGTACTTGGCGTGCCAGCCCATCTCCTCGTTGATGCGCTTCGGGGAGCCGATCAGGTGCGGCGGGTCGCCGGCGCGGCGGGCCATGACAGCCTCGGTGAACGGCAGACCGGTGACCTTCTTGACTTCGTCGACGATCTGGCGCACGGAGGTGCCTTCACCGGTGCCGACGTTGAAGGCGTCGTACTTGCGCTCGTCACGGTCGAGGTACTTGAGGGCGGCGATGTGGGCGTCGGCCAAGTCGGAGACGTGGATGTAGTCGCGCACGCAGGTGCCGTCCGGGGTCGGGTAGTCGTCGCCGAAGATGGCGGGGGCCTTGCCCTGCTTGAGGCGATTGAACAGCATCGGGATGAGGTTCAGGATGGCCGGATCCTCAAGCTCCACCGGACCGCAGCCGGCCACGTTGAAGTAGCGCAGCGCGCAGAAGCGGATGCCGAACGGCTGCTCGCAGGCGCGTGCCATCCACTCGCCGAACAGCTTGGTCTGGCCGTAGGGGTTGATCGGCAGCATCGGGACGACGTCCTCAGGCACCACATCGACCGGCGGCACACCATAGGTGGCGGCGGAAGAGGAGAAGACGAGCTTCTTGGCGTTCTTGGACTGGGTCATGCCGGTGAGCACGTTGAGCATGCCGTTGATGTTCTGCTGGTAGTACCACAGCGGCTTCTCCACGGATTCGCCGACCTGCTTGCGAGCGGCAAAGTGGATCACGGAGTCGACGCCTTCGGCATCGAGGATTTCGGCCAAACGCTCGTCGGCACCCGGAGCGGCGATATCCATGCCGTACAGGCGGGAGCCTTCGATGCGAGTGGGCTTGCCGTAGCTCAGATCGTCGACGACAACGACCTTTTCGCCGGCCTGATGGAGTGCGTGAACGACATGAGCGCCGATGTAGCCGCAGCCGCCGGTGACGAGAACTGTCATAGTTGACCTTTCCTTGTGCGGGTTGCAAGTGTCGGCCGTGGGGAGTTCAGCGGCTGTTCACTTTTGGTCCGCTTTGTTACCTTTTGAAACAATTTGAGTATATCACACGAACATAATCGCACAAAACGGTGGTGTCGTCCGGCAATATCTGCATTCATTAGGTCGATTTGGCGTTCATTAGGTAGGTCGGCCCGGAGCCGGCCCGCACGGACACCGGGTAAACGGCTTGATATGGTGGTTGGTATCGCACACCACCTACCTAATGAACGCCAAATCGACCTAATGAATGAACAGCGGTGCGGCGCACAAGGAAAATCCGAGGAATATATGACCGATCCCGAATCCACAGCAATCGATCCCGTCGCCGCGATGGCCACAGACCACACCGAGGCACCGGCGCACCCCCTGCACAAGGTGCTCTCCTTCGTACGCCGCTCCGGACGTTTGGACGATCGCCTGCAGCGCGCCTGGGACAACTATGCCGACACATATCTGTTGGATATTGCGGCCGGCAACCTGCTGGACGTGCGCGAAGGCGTCACGCTCGACCGCGCGTTCGTGGAGTCCGCATGGGGCAACGACAATCCGCTCATTGTGGAAATCGGCACCGGGCAGGGAGAAAACGTGGCGGCAGCAGCCGCAGCCCGCCCGGAGACGAACTTCCTTGCCCTAGAGGTCTATGACCCCGGCGTGGCCCACACGTTGCTGCTCGCCGGCAAGCAGGGGCTGACCAACATTCGCGTGGCCCAGGTCAATGCGCCCGAGCTGTTCAAGGTGACCGCGGCCGGCACCGTGGCCGAGGTATGGACCTTCTTCCCCGACCCTTGGCCCAAGAAGAAGCACCACAAGCGCCGCATCGTGCAGGAGGCCATGGCCGGCGACATCCATCGCGCGCTGGTCACAGACGGCGTCTGGCGTATCGCCACCGACATCGAGGACTATGCCCTGCACGTGCACGAGGTGATGGACGGCCTCGATGGCTGGAAGAACCTGGGCAGCATAACCGTCAGCCTCCCGCTGGAGCACGTGGGCAAGGGCAACGCCGATCTGGCCGCCGACATGCCGCACGCCGACTTCACCGAATCCGAGCGGTTCGAGGGCCGCGTGCTCACCAACTTCGAAAAGAAGGGCCTGGCCGCCGGCCGCGTGATTCACGACTTTACCTATCAGGCCGTTACCTTGAACTAATCACGACACGCCGAAATGCCGTCGATTTGCATAACCGAACAACCTCCCGTAAAGTAATTCGAGTTGTTCGCCCCCATCGTCTAACGGTTAGGACACCAGACTTTCAATCTGACAACGAGAGTTCGACTCTCTCTGGGGGTACTTCACTAAAGACCTCGGTCATAGCGACCGAGGTCTTTTCGTATTCGCGGGACCAGGTCTGAAAGCATTCGGCCCGCTTGATATGTGCTCATGGTGGCCTATAGGAACTTTTGTGGTGCTTTAGACTGGTTTTCGTTGTCAGTCGGTGGTGTTGGGGTATCGCGTGGTGGTGTGGAATTCGTTCCAGTCGATGCCGGTCCCGTATGCGGGCGCGACGCTGTCGTCCGGTTCGGGCGTCGTTGCCTT
>SKEG01000078.1_pt1 | contig 114224 bp, 109 predicted proteins | sample 4826631 | NCBI WGS metagenome assembly SKEG01 (sample SAMN11008815, study PRJNA524170) | human gut metagenome | biome: Human fecal sample; material: Feces; isolation source: fecal sample from pouch patient p26, p34, p50 | host: Homo sapiens | place: Israel: Tel-Aviv | collected 2016-11-02
GATTCTGAAAATGCTGGCGCTACCGGTCAGCCGCTGCGCATTATCCATTGCCAAATTCTGTGTGCTTACCTTTTATCTGTTTATGGAGATGGTGGTGTTTCTTGTCGTATTTGTAATCGCTGGGCTGATTGCGACACAGACAATGGGAGTAACAGAAACCCTGCTGATCCTATATCTTCTGAAATGGTGCTTGGGGCTGTTTCTGACTATGCTGCCGTGCATTGCGGCTATGTGGGCCATCACTGTGCTGTTTGAAAAACCGCTTCTTTCTGTGGGATTAAATCTGCTGCTTGTGATTCCCGGTGTATTGGTTGCGAATACGCCGCTGTGGATCGCCTATCCGTACTGTTACAGCGGTTATCTCGTTTCCTGCTCTCTCCATGACTTTACAGCAGAAACTTCCGACGCCGCTTTTTCGTTTTCGGTGTTTCCGTTCCTGCCGTGCGCGATTGTAGTGTTTGGCCTGTTTTTCGCGCTGGCTGTCACCCAATTTGGGAAAAAAGAAATGAGGTAAAACTATGGAAAAGAAAAAATTTCAATCAGTTAGTATCGCTGCGCTCATTGTGAGCATCCTACCGCTGGTGGCTCTTGCCCCATCGCTTCTGCACCTTTCGCTGTCGGATGGAGTCCGAACCGCTTGGGCCGGAGCCAATATCGTTTTTGTCCAGTATGTTTAATAGGGTCTGACCCCAATGTCGGTGAAAGATGAGAAGCGAAGGAAAAAGTGTCAGTATTGAGAAGTGTTAACAGGTATATATTGGAAGAATTCAGCCAGGGGAACTCTGGCTGATATAAAAACACATCTGCAGAAATAGTGACTGAAGAAATTTTGAGTAGTGGAATTGGGAAGAAGTATTTAGATACTATAATAAAGAGATTAGCTGGCTTGTATACTAACAGAGAGGACATAGTAAACAGATTTGCGTTATTATCAGGGATTGTAGGGAGATTCCGAAGAGCTTTTGTTCAGATGATGAAACAATAGGATTGGTACAGGAATTATATGGAACAAAAGTTAATAAAGGGATTTGTTGCGTTTTCCGCTATAATAATCTGCCAGCAAAGAATGTGTTGCCTGAATATGTTTGTGATTATAAGAAACGAGCAGGGTTATTTCAAAGATCAGCAGATTTAGAGTAGTTCTTTTTTTCTGAGAGAAAAATTAAAAATCGTTTTTGGTTCTTCTGGAGAGTGATTATAGCGTTTGGGAAACATCCGGAGAAACCATTACCTCAGGGTGTCGGTAAAGTTCTTTATCAAAGAGGGCTTTGAGATGCCCTTTCCTTTTTTATCCAAATCTTTCCTCTTGTTTACATATATAAACCTAAGAAAAAGCTTGACGTTTAAATATTACAAGTGTAATATTTAAGAAAATACGAAGAAAGGAGAAATAAAACTATATGAGAAAAAAGAAAAGAAAAAAACACACGAAGACTATCACAAAAATAGTTTTATTTAGCGGTATATTGATTGGTGGTGGAATCGGTATTGTAACAATAATGAATCGTAATGTTCCTGAAAAAAGACTAATGGAATATATGAAATATATTGAAAAAGGGGAATATGAGCAAATGTATGCCATGCTGGATCAGAAAAAAAGCAGCATGAACAGTAAGGAAGAATTTATAGAACGAAATTCTAAAATATATGAAGGCATTGAGATGTCTGATCTGTCCATAACCGATATTACAGTAAAAAGACAAGAAAACGGAAATGCGGCAGTTTCCTATACAACAAATATGCAGACTGCTGCAGGAAATGTAGAATTTACCAACGATGCGGTATTTTCACATGATTGGACAGGATATCATTTAATCTGGCAGGATCAGTTGATTTTTCCAGAGTTATCTGCAACGGATAAAGTTCAGGTAACGTCAGAAGAGGCAAAGAGAGGAGATATTTTAGACAGAAATGGTCGTCAGTTGGCTGGAGAGGGAACTGCATCTTCGGTAGGAATTGTTCCGGGCAGGATGGAGAACAGAGAAGATACAATAAAAAAACTGGCAGAGTATCTTGGAATTGGAGCAGACGAAATTGAGGATAAGTTAAAAGCCGGTTGGGTAAAAGCAGATTCTTTTGTACCAGTAGCAACAATTCCTAAAATACAAGAGGTCGATCTTTTGACAGTGAATCCGGATAAAACTGTTCTGGAAGAAAAAGAAAAGCAGGACACATTATTGAAGATTCCAGGTATTATGTTATCTGATGTAAAAGTACGAACTTATTATCTAAAAGAAGCTGCCTCTCATCTGGTAGGGTATGTACAGGCGGTTACAGCCGAAGATTTGCAGGAACATAAAGGGGAAGGGTATCGTACAAACAGTGTGATTGGAAAGACTGGACTGGAAACGCTTTATGAAAAAGAACTAAAAGGAACAGATGGGTGTGAAATCTGTATTGTAGATGCAAATGGAAATAAAAAAAGTGTTATTGCATATGAGCCTAGAAAAGATGGTGAAGATATCCATACTACGATTGATGGTGATCTTCAAAGTACTCTTTATGAACAATTTAAAGAAGACAGAGGATGTTCTGTAGCTTTGAATCCTTATACAGGGGAAGTATTGGCGTTGGTAAGTACGCCATCTTATGATAATAATGATTTTGTACGTGGAATGGACAACAGCCAGTGGAGTGCATTAAATGAAAATGAAGACAGGCCTTTATACAACCGCTTTCGCCAGACATGGTGTCCTGGCTCAACTTTTAAACCTGTAATTGCTGCAATTGGATTAAAAGTGGGGGCATTTACTGCAAATGACGATTTTGGAAATGAGGGTCTGGCGTGGCAGAAAGATTCCTCGTGGGGAGATTATACAGTGACTACACTTCATGATTATGAACCTGTGATCTTGAAAAATGCGCTTATTTATTCAGATAATATTTATTTTGCAAAAGCAGCATTAAAAATTGGTGCGGATCAACTGATGCAGTCTCTAAATCAAATAGGATTTAATCAGGAACTTCCATTTGATATTAAAATGTCAGAGTCCCAATATTCTAATATGGACAAGATAGAAACAGAAATCCAGCTTGCTGACAGTGGGTATGGACAGGGACAGATTCTGGTAAATCCTTTGCATCTTGCAAGCATTTATACGGCTTTTCTAAATGATGGAAATATGATAAAGCCATATCTTCACGCGGATGGTGGAAGCACTTCCAGTGAAATCTGGATAAAAGATGCTTTTTCACCACAAATTGTTTCGGAGGTTATGGAGGGGTTAGAGGGTGTAGTGAATAACCCGGAAGGAACTGGTTATGGAGCATGCCGGGAAGACATTAGATTAGCAGGAAAAACCGGAACAGCGGAACTGAAAGCTACAAAAGAAGATACATCTGGAACAGAAATTGGCTGGTTTACAGTTTTTACTACAGATAGAGATACAAAGAATCCTATTTTGCTCATCAGTATGGTAGAGAATGTGAAAGATATTGGAGGAAGCGGTTATGTGGTGGAAAAGGATAAGGCGATACTGGATGAATATCTTGGTAATGAATAATTTTTACCTTTAAATATTACAAATGTAAGAGGAAAATGATATGAAAAAAATTTGGAAAATATTTGTGGGAGTTATTTTTCTTGCTGTCTGTAGTGGATGTGGCATAAAGAAAGAGCAGAAAAAGACAATTGAAGATACGAAAGAAAAAATTTACAGAGAGTGTGAAATGCTAGCAGAAGGCTATCGGAACATATATGAGAATGCTGTGAAAGAAAATGCACTATATGAGCTGAGTACAATACAAAAAAGTATGGATTATTTTGGAAAATATGGATATGCAGTAATTGATTCCTACAATCAGCTGGATATGGTTCAAAGTATTAAAGTAGATGATTTTTTGAAAAAAGCAGAAAAAGAGAAGAATGGAAAAACTACTATATTTCAAGTTATAGCAGGGGATCATTTTATCCGGTATGATCTGAAAACCAAACAGGGGAAAATAGACGTTGAAGTAAGCTCTTTTAAATGGAAAGAGGACACTTGGCAGGAAACATATTATCATGAGTTTAGAGCTAATTCATGGAAATATACAGAAAACGGGTATTTCTTTATGGAAGAATATCATCCGGCTGGATATGATGGACCGTCTGGATATCGGGCCTTTCGGGTAGTGCCGTTAAATAAAAAATGCAGGGAGCTGAATCGAAAATATATACTTCCTTTTGGATATACACTTAATAAATTGTTTACTTCTAATTGGAGTGAAAAAAATTATGATGGAATAAATTTTTATGATGTTTTTGACCGTTTACTTTCAATGGAAGAAAAAACTGATGAATTTAAGGAAGGAAAGACTTATGAAATCCCAAAAGAATCATTTGAAGCGATATTTCAAAAATATTTTAATATAAGCGCAGAGATACTGCAGACAGGAACGGTATTTCACACAGAAATACAGACATATCGGTATCGAACCAGAGGAATCGTATATGATTTTGCTCCCACACCATATATTCCATATCCGGAAGTTGTTTCCTACATAGAAAATCAAGATGGAACAATAACACTGGAAGTAAATGCGGTATGGCCACAAAAAGAATTAGATCAGGCGTTTTGTCATAGCGTAACCATTCGGCTGTTAGATAAAGATAGATTTCAATATGTATCCAATTATGTATCAAGGTCAGAAATAGAGGTTACCTGGTATACGGAAAGATTATCAGACGAAAAGTGGGAGGAATGTTATGGAGATAATTGATATGATTACAAAAAGAAAACTGAAAAAGATGATGAGCGTTTTATTTATTTCGGGATGCTTTTTCATAGGAAATACAAAATGTAAAGGGGCTGATTTAGAATATATTTCACAGGAAACTGCGAATTATGCTGTACAAGAAAGAGGATATGATTTGCCAGTAGATGAAGTCGTGAAAGAAGAAGCTATTGAAGATTGTAAGAATGTTATGAATCAGATGAAAGTCATTTATCAAAAGGCGGATAAAGGGACTTCATCGAATATAGTAGTTTCTGAGACAGTAATGGAAGAAATGCAGGAAGTATTAAAGGAAAAAAATGTCCCCGTTATTACATCAGCACCGTATTCAAATATGGCTAATTATTCTAAAATGGAAGAATTTCTTTTCAGGGCAGAACAGGATCTGACAGGAGATATCGTCTTATATAGGATTAACAGGGATGGTGGGATAGAAAGACTCAAATTCAATTATGATGGGACAGATATGTATTTGCTGGCTGTGAAAGCTGTTTGGGGTATGAACGACAATCCATCTATTGTATATGTTTCGTATACAAGGATAGAAGAATGGAAATATACAGAAAAAGGCTGGTTTGGTTATACGCTATGCGTTCCAAAGTATCCGGAAGTATCAGAAGCGGTTGATGGCAGTTCTATGATAAGAATTAAACCTTTAAGTGATGAATGCAGGGAAGTTTCAAAGAGGTGTGTGTATTTGCTTGGATATCAGGGGAATAATCTTTTATGTTCTGATTGGGATAGATCTGATATGGAAGGGTTAGATTATAATGGTTTATATGAATATTTATATCGAATGAAATACGGGGAGAGATATGAGTTTTCAGGTAACTCAAGTGGAATTCCGGCAGAAGAGTTTGAAAATCTGATAATGGAGTTTTTGCCGATAACAGCAGATCAAATTAAAAAATGGGCAGTATTTGATTCGGAACATCAAACTTATGACTGGGAACGATTAGGCTGTTTAAATTATAGCCCTACTTATTTTGGAACATCTTTACCGGAGGTCGTTGAAATAAGAGATAGCGGAGAGGGAAACAGTGTGTTGGTTGTTGATGCTGTATGTGATACATTTATATGTAATGATGCCGTTATTACAAGTGAGCTGACTGTTAAGTTCAACGATGATAAGAGTTTTAAATATATGGGGTGGGGAATAAAATTCTGAATAATGGTACGAAAGAAGTTCCCAAATATCAATATAGAATAAAAAGAAAGAACTGATAACAACTATCAGCCCTTTCATATTTGTTAATTCCATATATGTAATTTTTTTAAGATATCAGAAGTGATTTCAAATGCTTTTTTGCCAGTTGCATTAGAATCACTTTGGATATTGGTTGCAAAATAATAGCTGTTATCGGAAGTTTCTACATATCCGATAAACCAGCCGTTGATATCCTGTCCGTTGACACGACCGGTTCCAGTTTTTCCGTAGAAATTACCATTAGGTGTACTGGCAATTTTTATAGCATTTTTAACAGAAAATACATTTTGGAAATTTAGATGGAATTCATTTGTGTTAAATTTTTTTAATAATGTTACTTGCTCTAAAGGCGAGATTTTTAATGAAAAATCGGACCAGTATAAATCCAGATTTGAACTGGTTGTTTGGTTTCCATATTCTATTTTATTCAAAAATTCCTGGACTCTGTTAATTCCGAGCTGCGAATCAATTGCCTGGAAATACCAGTTAACGGAATTTTGCATAGCAGAGTTTAAATCCTGATCAGCTTCCCAGGATGGAAAAGGAAAGGCATCACCATTCCATGTCATGGAAGAGTGTTCTGGTGTGATGATTCCGGATTCCAACCCTAATAATGCATCGTATATTTTGTAGGTAGACTCTGGCGGAATACGTTTGGTGGCTTCTTCAAGATCGTATATTTTCCAGGAATCCAAATTATTGTCATACAAAACAAATGATCCATCATATGTTCCAAATGTTTCGGATACATCTAACAGGGAGATATTTTTGTCTGTATCACTAAAATGATATACGCTTTGAGTAGAGGCATCAACGGATAAAATGGGTGTACATCCAATAAAAACAGCACTAATGACCAGATAAATTATCAATGCTCTCATTTTTTGATAAAGAGTTTCTTTCCTAAAAACGGCGATGTTGAGAATACGTCGTTTCATCTGCCTGAAATTTCCGGACATTCCAACTGCCAGTGGAGAGGAAAAAGAGGATATTTTTTCTGCAAAATTAATCAGTGTAGTTCCATAAGCTTGGTATTCATCAGCAGAAATCATCTGCAATACAGCAGAATCACAGGCTATTTCACGGTCACAGAGAATTTCTTTTAAAGTGTACCAAACAAAAGGGTTAAACCAGTAGAGTATATTACTTATGACCATGAGGAAGCCAATAAATGTATCTTTGTGACGGTAATGCTGTAATTCGTGTAGCAGCATAAAACGCATATCATCAGGATTCAGTTCGGAAATTAAATGGATGGGAATGTAAATTCTGGGATGTATTATTCCGATTAAAACTGGTGATTTTAAAAATGCAGTACTGTAGACTGATACTGGGTGAGAGATTTTAAGTTCCTTTAAACAATTGTAATAAATAGTTTTTACCTGCTGATTTTGAAGCGGGAGAGCAGATCTTTTTATGGAACGTACATAGTTTAATGAATGAAGGGTGAGGACTGACATAATCATAACACCCGTTATCCATATTAGAAAGAGTATGGTATTCAAGCCTCCAGAAAATTGACTACTGATGGAAACTGAAAAATCATTCACCTGGTTTAACAAAATATTTTGTGTATTACTGGTAAGTTCGGATAGCGTGTCGGTACCAGAGTTAAGTCCTGAGTCAGTTTGAAAAAAATGTAACCATGAAAAAAGTTGTGAGCCATGAATCTGTACAGGAAAAAATGGCACGGCAAGTAATAAAAATAAAAGAAAACAGAGATGGTACTGTGTAGTCGCAGATAAATATTTTTTCAGAAGTTTTTTTGTTCCGATTATTACAAGTGTAAAAATACATATGAAGATATTACTGATTAAAAAGTGGATGATCCAGTTGCTCATTCAAAACCTCCTATTTCTGATGTTTTGATAATAAATGGCGTAAGTTATCAATTTCTGTTGAAGAGAGCTTATCGTTTTCAAGGTAAGAAGCCAGCATAGAGGAAAGATTTCCATTATAATATCGCTTTAAAAAAGAATTGCTTTCCTGGCGTATATATTCATCTTCTTGGACTAATGGAGTATAGACAAATACCCGGCTTTGTTTTTCGTAGGAAAGAGCTTTTTTGGAAACAAGTCTCTTGATAAGAGTTTGAATTGTTTTTGGACTCCAGCTGGTAGTTAGAGTAAGTTTTTCTGTAATTTCATTTGTATTGATGGGAGCATATTTCCATACAATTTTCATAACTTCAAATTCGGCTTCTGAAATCTGGGGTAGTGACATAATAAAATCCTCCTGCTAAATCCTACATATGTAATAAATATATTATATTACTTGTAGAAGAAAAAAGTCAAATGGCAGATGATATATAGAATATAAAATTAATAATGTAGAGGCAATAAAGGTGAAAAAGATAGAAATTATTGAGAGAATCACAGATGCTAATGGAAGCATAAGTGAAAACATATTGACTAGCTGGGAACATAAAAACCAATTCATACCGGAAATTATAAGGTTTGGAGAATTAAAAATATATCTACAGGAACGAATTGTTAAAAAGAATGATAGTGATGTTCATCTTTCAAAATATGAATATGATATTTTACTTCTTTTAGCGAAAAGTCCAGGTAGAATATTTGGAAAAGAAATGGTTTATGATCTGGTATGGAATGAACCTTATTCCGGTGATTATAATGTGGTTATGCGACATATCTGCAATATCAGAGAAAAAATAGAAGATGATCCTGGACAACCATTATATATACAAACAGTACGAGGTGTAGGATATCGGTTTAACGGGAATTTAGGCAGCGAGTGAAATCGCTGCCTATTATTATGGTTTTACAAAGAAGGAAGTTTGTTATGGGAAGATTTTTCTATTTCAGGATCATCCGGTTTTAGATACTTGGACAAGTTTTGATGTATCAATTCCAACTCTTTCATTTCTTTCCGAAAGGAAACATATTGAGTATTTATTGACTTCTTTCTGGAAATAAGCTCTGAAATTTGAGCCTGTAACTTATTGGTATTGAGCTGTTTCAGGTCTATACCATTTTCCTGTAAAATATGCTCGGCACCAGCGAAAAGGATAATTTGAGATTCATATTTACGGAAATAACGATCCGAATCTTTTAAGCTTTTATAATGGTCGTTATAAATTTTATTTTTCTGATATTGTTCAGCGTATTTTAGCAGTTCTCGAAGATGTCGGATCTGTGATTTAAGAGAGACGACAGTGGTATTTACCTCTTTTTGTTGCATATGTAACAAGGTTATGCGGCTTTCAAGTTCTGAAAAATTATGTAGATTATGTGTAAGCATCTGGCTATATGTAGTAGAAACAATCTTTAAATTTTCCTTATTTGCCCATTTCTGAAGGCCGATGTTTCCTGTTATATTGGGAGCGTTGGTGTCTATTAATTTCTTGCGAACAGAAGAAATGGCAGTTCTCTGGAGTTTATTCTCAATACGTTCTTTGATACGTTCCTTAGTAAAATTTTTTCCTAAAGATTTAGCACTTCCACGCACTGGACGGGACATATCGGGAGAACGAAAGGTAATGTATTTTCTGCTGTTTTCGCCAAATTCTGCGTTTTTTATCTCATATCCTTTAGCTTCCATAAATGTAAGAAATTCTGAATAAGTGGAAACGATTCGGATTGTCTGGTTGATATCTTTTCGCAGCTGCGCTTTTTTACTGGATTCAGATTTATTTGCAGCCCATTCATTGTATTTCATTCCTTTTTTACCATTTGGCATAATTGTGGACAGGTTATGTTCCTGGCATAAAGTGTCGCTGAGATTTCGTATTTTCCAGTAATTCTTTTTACAGTCATGATAATGAGAAAAAGTGATATTATCTGCAGAACAGAAAATTAAATGGTTATGTACATGACCTTTATCAATATGTGTTGTCAGGACATAGGAGTATTTTCCATCCAGTAAACAATCTGCAAGTTCTTTGCCGATTTGATGGGCTTCCTCATAGGAAACTTCATCAGGGGAAAATGCCTGAATCAGATGAAATGCCTTATTTGTATTGTGCGGATCTCTGCAATCATGTGTATGATCCAAAGTGTATTTAAAGTCAAGAGTGGCTGTTTCGGGAGAGCAGGAAAGGAAGAAATATATAGATTCTGGTCTGTTTTATCTGGATTGCAGATGTATTCTATTGCTTTATCAACGGTTGTTTTGATACCATGGATTTTTGTAACTGCCATATTTTTTCCATTAACTCCTTTATATCGTCCAGGTCCTTTTGGTAAACTGTATTGGTACTGTTTATACGATGGGTGATCTGATTCAAATTGCTGCTGATATTGCCCAGCAGGGTATTCATTTTTCGGATATGAGAGTAGTCTACTTCATATACAAATCCATATAAGATCATTTTCCGTAGAAAGGCAGATTTGCTTTTCATTCTGGAAAGACGATATTTTTCTTCTAAAATGTATTGTTCGTCATCATTCAAATAAAATTGTACGGGATGAATTCTGGTACGTTTGCTCATTGAAATCCTCCAATTCGTTTTTTTCTATAAAAAAGAGTACAAAAAAACTGTCTAACCAGTTCGGCTATGACAGTTATATTACTTGGCTGTATGATGTTTTGGACAGATGTGTCTACAGTTTATTTTAACAGGAGTAGGCGGAAGCGTCAAATTAAGAAATTATAAAATATGAGAGGGCCAGGGATACTCCCTGATACATTTTGGTAGAATGAACCGGAAAGGGAATTTGACAAAATGAGCCAGTTGTCATGACACTGGCAGTGCTTGCTTCTTTTGGGGTGTAGCCTGCAAAGCAGGCTATGCAAAAGCTATAAAACATAAATGGAACTGTGAGAAGTGGTTGAGAATATAATCCTGATAGCGTATAATCAGAGCAAGAAATCGTAAGTGAGGGATAAATTTGAAACGTGAGGAAATTTTTCAATATGTGAAAGAGCAATATGGAACGGAACCGGAATATTTATGGAAAAAAGATCCTGATTCTGCGGTGCTTCGACATAAAAATGGAAAATGGTATGCTATAATTATGGCAGTGGAAAAGAAAATACTGGGATTAGAAGAAGATGGAAACATTGAGATCCTGGATGTAAAATGTGATCCTGATCTGGTTGGGATGTTAATTCAAACGTATGGATTTTTACCGGGGTATCATATGAATAAGCGACACTGGATTACGATTCTTTTGGATGAATCTGTCAGTGAAGCTAAGACGCTAGATTTTCTGGATATGAGTTATGATTTAATTGACAGTGGGAAGTAATTAAAATTAAAAAGGAAGCCTTTCAGAAAAATCTCTGATTGGCTTCCAGCTATTTATTCCGGATATGTATAAGTTGATCTTTGCAACAGGATATTTTCCCAATCTCGTTCATGGCGCAACACTCGGAGAATATGAATCTCTTTTGTTCCTTCCATTATAATATAAAAAATAATAGATGGCGGAAAAGATCTTTTATGTATGGAATATCCTCTGTACAGAATTTGAGTTCGGGGAAAGGCAGTACTGAACTGGCTTAAATTCTGCATTTGTTCTTTCAGATCAGATTGAAAACGGTCAGCACGTTGCTGGCCGAATTCTTCTTCAATATAATCTGCAATGTCTGTGACGTCGTAAATTGCTTCCCAGGTTAAAATAATTTTATATTCTTGCATTTCTTCGTGCATCCCTTAATTCTGTGATTTTGCGAAAAGCATCTTCCAGTGGCAATTCACGACCAGCTTCCATATCATCAATTCCCCGGTCTAACATGCGGAGAAGATGATTGTTTTCCTGGCTTTTATCGGTTGTAGGGATTTTTTTTGTTAATTCCATGAAATCACTCCAATCATACGGTTTATAAATAGTGTATGTTGTTCAGAAGTATCTATCCATAGTCTAGCATATAATTGGAAGCAATACAATTAAATTATTTTGCAGGAGCGTCCGTCAGACCGAGAAGATATTCGCAGGATTGCCAGATCATTAAAATCATATCCTGCAAGTTGTAATTTGGCAGCGAGCGTTTTCTGAGTAAGATTATGAGCCTTTCGTAATTCTTTTACCCGTTGTCCTATTCTGTTTTTGCTGTTCGTTTTTTATCCCAATAAATAATCATTCTGATCCTCGAAAATTTCTAAAGATGAAGTATTATTATTGATTTTAAGGAAAAATATTGTTACTATACTTCTAAAGATGAAGTTTATGAATGTTTTGAACAGATTGTGAAAAACCGTAAAAAAGTAAGGGTTGAGCCGATTATAGATGAATATAGTCGATTTTTATTCCTGGATAAAAAAGATATGCCTGAGGTAGTACTCCATTGGGAAAAACATTTTCAGTGGGCGTTAGGAAAGTATAATCGTACTCATGAGGAACAAATGCCAAAGATCACGCCTCATGTATGCAGGCATACATATTGTTCCAATATGGCGAAAGCTGGAATGAATCCGAAAGCACTCCAATATTTAATGGGACATTCTGATATAGGGGTTACGTTAAATGTATATACGCATCTGGGATTAATTGATGCAAAAGAAGAGATGAATAGGATTGCAAAACTGGCATAGTATGATAAAATAATAGAAAAAAGAATTAAGAATAATCTGATTATAAGGTTCTTAGAAAGCCTGTTTTCCAGGCTGATTATTACTAAGAAGTTACTAAATTTGGATAAGAAAATATACGAATTTATGCTGTGATATACAGGAAAATGACAGGATTGAAGATTATCGGAAAATGCCTGCAAACAGCGTAAATACAGCATTTCAAGGAGTTTTAAGCAATGATAAGAGTGTTATTTGTCTGCCACGGCACTCCAGTTTTATGATAATGCATACCCTCGCAGACTGGGGCAGAGTACGGCATAATATGGCGGAAAGTCTTGGAATTACTACGGTTTAGACTACTAAGGCTCATGGCTGGAAGTGGGATAAAGGCAAAGGTGTTGGGCGGATTCCTTAGTAGTAAGGGACCACTTACAGGCAATGTAGTAGAACTTGTAACGATGAAAATGCGAAAAAAAATAAAAACTATTGCATGTTTATTGAGGGGTGGATATACTAAATGCAACAGAGTTGCCCAGTGTTTTTTGACATTGGGGACCAAGCTGAGACTTGTGCTCAGCTTTTTTACGTTAAGGAGAGATTTTATGGATTTGAAAAAAAACATTGACCTTTGATGAACATGGGGATAAGTTAGTAATGGGATACTTGCTGCAGACAGAGAAAAAATGTTTTAAACGGAGTACATTATTATTGTTTTATACTTTGGATTGAGGCAAGGTGTGTCACGGCAGTTTTTTGTGAAAATAGACAGAACGTAGTGAAATAGGAATTTTAAATATTTTACAATAAAGTAATTACCGCTGATCTATTTGGCTTTTGTGAATATGTACAAATATACGAGGAGTGAAAATGGAAAAATTAATTTGTGCGATTGTAAGAAATTACAGAAAGATGATGGACTATTGGATGACAGAAACAAAATGGGGATTTAAGCGTGCTGCGATTGCTCTCATGACACCCTTTATAATCGGAGCGATAATGATGAAATTTAATGAGATGATTGCAGTGAAAGTGGGATTGCTTTCTATGGTAATATTTGGGCTATTGTGGTTTTTTATGTATTTGGATTCAGGTACCAAATTTGTTCATTTCATATCGAGAGGTAAATATGATAACCCAAGACAGTTATTACAAAATATGACGCATTTATCGTACATATATGGAATAATTATTTCTATTAATGTAGAATATATCATTTTTTTTATTGTCTGTGTTATTGAAATTATATTGGAACGAGAAGTATATTTTCCTAATATAGAGATATTGTTTTGCATAATATTTTTTGCTTTTAGTTTTTTCTATTTTGCATTTCATTTATATATAAATCCAAAAAAAATAGAAATATCATACATAAAACAAAGACTTCAACTGTATACAGTTTTGGGAACATCTGTCAGTTTTATATTGCTTTTAATCAATGAGAATGGTGGTATAAAGATTTTTATTACAGGTATTTTGCTTGATTACCTGTGGATAAATTATTTTATTACAGATAAAGAGAATAAAATAAAAAAGAAAAAAATTTGATAGATGTGACTTCTTGATTGCTAGTTAATATTTAAGTTCATAACCAGAAATTTGATTGAAGTTATCTTTGGTTGAATTTATTCCGAATTTGGAATATAATATTACAGTGCTTGGAGGAAAAAATATGGAGTATTTAACATCAAATGAAATAGCTCAAAAATGGAATATTTCAAGTCGCAGAGTTAGAATACTGTGCGGTGAAGGGAGAGTCGAAGGTGCAATTCAAAAAGGTATTCTTTGGCTAATTCCAAGTAATACTCAGAAGCCGCAAGAACTCCGGAGAGGGAGGAAAAAACAGGGTGATATATAAAACGTGTTACTAGGATAGGGAGGGGATTCTCATGGCGATTCATAATAAATCCCATAATAATCACGCTTTAATGTCTTTGAATAAAATGCGTAAAGAGGAAAGCCTAAAAAATAAAACAAGTTCTGATTTTGAGATGCCTGCAGAAATAAAGCTTTTACATAGTATATCTGATTGTGGAGATTTTTTGAAACAATTACCTGATAAATCGATTCAATTGATTTGCATTGATCCCCCGTATAATCTGGAATTGGCAGGGTGGGATATTTACGAAAATTATATCGAATGGGCATCAAAATGGATTGATGAGGCATATAGAGTTTTATCCGATAATGGAAGTATGGTTATTTTTGGCGGTATACAGTTTAGAGATGCAAAATCAGGAGATTTGTTAGATATAATTCAGTATATTCGTAAAAATACAAAATTTAAATTAGTAAATACAATCATATGGCATTATAAAAATGGTATGTCAGCACATCGTTTTTTTGCAAATAGGCATGAAGAAGCTATATGGCTGGTAAAATCAAATGATTATTACTTTGATTTGGATTCAGTCAGAGTACCATATTCAGAAGAAGATTTAAAAGTTGCATTAAGAGATAAAAGATTAAATCCTGAGACAACAAGAAAAGGAAAGAACCCAACCAATGTGTGGGAAATTGGAAGATTAAATGGAAATAGCAAAGAACGTGTAGGTCATCCAACTCAAAAGCCGGTAGCTATTATAGAACGATTTATAAAAGCACTATCATATCCGGGAGCTACCGTGTTAGATTTCTTTGCAGGTAGTGGAACTGTGGGAAGAGTTTGCATAAATGAAGGAAGAAACTGTTTGATGTGTGACAGTGATAATAAATCTCTTGAATATTTTGCAAAGCATATTTCGTTAATGGAAGAACTGGGACAGAATACACAATATAGAAAAGTTGAAAATATACAAGATTTTTTTGAATATAATACAAAAGGAGATACTGCAAATGAAAAAGGGACAATCTAACAGATTAACAATGCAGCAAAAAGAAGGTCAGGGACCTGTTACAATATTTCATAAAGATGCTCAAATACATGATGCAGAGGTTGGAAATACGTCTTTATTTGTAAAAAAACAGCTAGAGTATGAGTTCCCGATGCTGACTTTTAGATATAGAAAGGATTTATCAAAAAAAGAGATTAATGAAGCATTAAAAAGAGTAGATAAGTATTTAGGACAAACACTTTTTGTGGAAAGTGCGAGTATAAAACCAGATGGTGGAATTATTGAAGTCCAAGATGATGATGGAAATTGGCGTGTTGTAGTTGTATCTGAAGCTAAGCATCAAGGGAAAGATATTGAGAATATTAAGGCGGGGAAGCTTGTTGGAAAAAATAATAATCAAGATCTCATGGCAGCGGGCAATGCTATAGAAAGAGCTTATAAAAATGTAAACGAAATTGCAAATTTTATGCTGTCTGAAAATTACTTTCCATATATTCTATTTCTTGAAGGGTCAAATTTTTTGACTCAAAATGTTATTGTTACAAGACCAGATGGAAGAAAAGTAACATTAGTATACAATGATGGAATGTTAAATCGTTTAGATAGATTAACTGCAGCAAACTATGGTATGCCAATCAACACAAATTTGTGTGAAAACAGATTTGTTAAATGTAATGGAGCAACAATAATGCTTCAAGCAGCTTCAATATATACCAAAGGCGAAGGCGGTCATTGGGATGCAAAGGATATGATAGAAGTTATGATGGATGTTGCAAGAACATCACTAAAAATGCTTGGTAAAGACTTGTTTAACCAGCTTATAAAGAAGTAGGAAAATATAATGAAAAAAAGAGAAGTCGATCATTCACTGTTAGATAAGGCGAAGATTAATAAGAAAGATGAATTTTATACGCAACTAATAGATATTGAAAAAGAAGTGGTTTATTATACAAAACACTTTAGAGATAAGGTGGTTTATTGTAATTGTGACGATCCGGAGTATTCAAATTTTTGGAAATTTTTTTATGAGCATTTTGAAGAATTGGGATTAAAAGGATTGAATGCAACATATTTTGGAGAAGATGCAAGATTCTACAATTATGATGGAAAAGAAATAACTATTACACAATTAAAAGAAAATGGAGATTTTCGGAGCAATGAGTGTATACAGGTATTAAAGCAGAGTGACATAGTGGTAACCAATCCTCCGTTTTCTTTGTTCCGTGAGTATATCAGTCAATTAGATAAATATGATAAGGATTTTTTGGTTATAAGCAATATAAATGCGATTACTTATAAAGAGGTTTTTCCATTAATTCAATCCAATAAGGCATGGTTAGGAGTTTGCTTTGGAAGAGGTATATCAGGGTTTATTGTTCCAGAAAGCTATGAATTATATGGAACAGAAACAAAGGTTGATGAAAATGGAAACAGAATAATTTCACCGAATAATTGTATGTGGTTAACTTCTTTGGATAATGAGAAGAGACATCAGCCCATTGAATTGGTTAAGCAATATGAGGGAAATGAGGAATCATATCCTTTTTATGATAATTATCGGGGAATAAATGTGAATAAAACGCAAGATATTCCGATGGATTATATGGGTGCAATGGGGGTGCCGATTACTTTCTTAAATAAATATGATCCTGAGCAGTTTGAGATTATCAAATTTAGGAAAGGTGATGATGACAAAGATTTGAAAATAAATGGTAAAGCACCATATTTTCGTATTCTTATTAAACGAAAGACAGCATAGTAATACGTGACATGAGACTATTTGGGATAGTGTTCATGTCACTTTTGTATTTTTGCTGGTCATAAGAAATGTTAGTATATAGACAGCCTTTTAAGAGATGCTTTTACATATTTTTCATCTATATCGATTCCAATAAAACGTCGGTTATTCTTTAATGCAGCTTCGCCTGTAGTGCCAACTCCCATGAATGGATCAAAGATGATGTCATTTGGGTTAGAGGAAATTAACAGAAGATGCTCAATAAGTTCAAGTGGCTTTTGCGTTGGATGTTTCGGAGAGATGATTTTTTCGGGAAACATACATGATGGGCACTCGAAGAAGTTGTGCATTTGGTCTTGAGAAGAAAAATTCCAAGTGTGACCTTTATTCCAGAGACACACAACTAGTTCACAACTGTTCAAAAAACTGTTGTGGTATACACTTTGTGTGGGAGTTGTCTTATGCCAAACGAATATCTGGAATGTTGAGAATAACGGGTTAAATGCATCATACCATTTGCCAAGTAATGAATAACTAGTGAATATGAATATATTCCCCGTGGGTTTTATTATTCTGGTAAACGGTTCTATATAGTCATTTGGATTTAAAGGAATGCTATCCCATTCGGCGATTTTGTTATTGATTGTTTTACCGTTATTTAAATGAATATTTCCTCTAGCAAATTGGGATAGATTGTATGGGGGATCTGTCAAAATTAGGTCAATAGATGAGTCTGGCAATCTTTTCATAAAATCAAGGTTGTTTTCGTTAAAAAGTTTATATGCGCTTGAATTAGTACTAAACAATTATCCCTCCTGTGAAAATTTTTCTGTTTTCTTTGAATGTGTATCATCTTTGACTTCTGAATCGGGAAGGAATACAAGAATATCATTTGGAGTGCAATCTAAGGCAGTACAAATGCTTTCAACTTTATCAAGGGCAATGTATTGTCCGTTTTTTATTTTTGAAATTATATTAGCAGAAATATTAGCGGCTCTCATTAGCTGAGAATGCGATATTTCACGCTCAATTAGTATGTGTTGCAATTTTTTATAGCTTACGCTCATGTTCCTACCTCCAGAATAAAATAAAGGTATCACATTTCTGTGAAAAAATCAATAAAAACATGAAAATGAGACAGGGGTATCCAAATCTCTACAACCTTTCTGCCTGAAGACCGATGGCCCCCTTCGTGCGAATTTTCGCAGAATTAAACAGGGGGGATACCCATAGAATCCATATTATATGAAAATTCCCATAGAATACCGCTTCTTTAGCCGATTTTGTTTTGCCGGATAATACCAAAATACGCATAAAAACCATGTGTAAAACGATAGAAAAAGCACAGTTTTTATGCGTATTTTTTTGTAGAAATATAATTAAAAACGTTTTGCTATTCTGTGCCATCAGAGTGATATATGTACTACCGAAAAAGAAAGGCGGGTACATATTATGAAGAATGAAATCAGATTTACATTGGAATCGAAGCAGAGACCGAAGCTGGCACAGGAGATTGGAAAAATACTTGGAACAGTACCACATTATGAGCGAGTACCAAGCTGTGCTTACGATATTGCAGGATACCGACTGGACAAAGAGGGAGTGCTGCACATCCCGGAGGGAGTAGCGGTAGAAATGGTAGAACACTTAATTCGGCAATTACGAGAGTGTGGTTTTCAAGATGATGCGGAATTTACTGAAGAAGTGCCAATGCAGCAGGACAAGCTTACAATAGCTGTTCCGAAAGAAATCCTTACGGATACGGCATTGGAAAATTTACAGAAGATCATAGCAAATAAGCAGATACTTTTTCAACGTGCATTTCGGACGGACAGCACAGAAATTGGCATTACAAAGGAAAAAATAAATTTCACATGGTTTCCATACACAACGGATGTCGATGAGATCGCAGCCTATACGCAATTTATCTCAAGACTGTGTGATATGGCAAAAGATGCAAAAAGGGTATCATCAAAGCCGACCGAAACGGACAATGACAAATATGCTTTCCGCTGTTTTCTGCTCAGACTTGGCTTTATCGGAAAAGAGTATAAGACAGCGAGAAAGATTCTGCTTAGAAATCTTACGGGAAATTCAGCATTCCGCTGCGGAGAATAAGGATAAAATGACATGGGGTGTCGGTGCAGACCGATGCCCTTTTTCTATGGGAAAAACAGTTGGGGCAACTTGTGGCAGATGATTTAGGTTATTCTTATAGAGCCTATATAGAAAATAACCTATATTACTTGCCACATCTTGCCCCATTGTGAAAACAGCCGTGGTCACGCCCAGCGGTTATCATTTTCTTCCTGTATCTTTCTGTGATATGCAGTGCGGGATTTTCTTCGGTTTCGTTCCTTTTTACATTCTGGATTGTCACAGTATTTCTGGCGGTTTCCGTTTTTGATGAACAGACGGCCGCAGCACTCACAGGTGGCAACGCCCACACGGTCGGCATAAGCAATGGGGTAATCCGTAGGGATAGATACATATTGCGACAGAGCGAATCGGGCAGCATCAAAAACAGAATGGAAATCCGGCATGACCTTCAATTCTCCATTTTCATCCAGTCCCAACTTCATGGTTACGCCACTCATTTTATTTAGGTAAGCTGATATTTTACCGAGATGTTTCTGCATAGGAAACGAATTAAAATCTGCAAATTCATTCGTCCATGTAATCTGCGCAAGATCCGTGGAAACGTCAAGCCGTTCCAGACATTTTTTGAACATCAGGATGACAAGGGTATCCCGGTACAGGCTTTCGAGATCTTTCCGCATGGTGTGAACATCAAAAGTGAAATTACCAAGAATGTTAGTGGAAAAATCCCAGTATTCCGTATCCTTTTCAATATCCCAACGATATTCTTCGATGTCCTCAGAGGCATAGTAGGGGTGTGCGTACTGCTGACACCAAGAAATGATATCATCGGCAGCAGTGTAGTCATCTTTTCCACGGATACTCTGGTACAGGTTATTCAGAGAAAGCCAGAGCTCATTTCCGTCCAAGCCGTATCCACGGTTGAGTTTCGGAACATCGCCCTTGCCCAGACAGGCGGTGATTACGATTTTTCCATTCTGTTCTGTCTTTTCATAGCATTTGAAAGTTGCGGTCAGCCGTGCATCCGCACTCATTTTCCCCAAACTGAAATCTTCGTTCATATTCTACCTCCATTCTTACCGATAGAATTTGCTTTCGGTACGAGTTCTTACCAATAGAAAATAGCCTTTGGTAACATTATAAAGTATACTGTGATAGAAAACAAGAGCAATTCATGTTTGGAATGCAGGGAGGAGGATGGCTATGGATAAAGTTACGATGAGCGTACAGGAAATGGCAATGCAGATGGGAATCAGCCTGAGCAAAGCGTATGCACTGACCAGAGAAGCGGATTTTCCAATCGTCCGTGTAGGCAAGCGGGTATTGGTTCCTGTTTCTGAATTTAAGGTGTGGTTATCGGCAAGAGCCACGGAGAAATGATACGTCAGAAAATAAGCGGGGAAGGAGGAGCACAGAATGTATGAGAAACTTCCGGAACAGTTGAAAAAAGACGGACGGTTCTGTCTGTGGAAATATGAAGAAAGAAACGGACGCATGACAAAAGTGCCGTATCAGACAAATGGCAGAAAAGCGAGCAGTGCCGATAAAAATACCTTTTCGGATTTTCGATTGGCAGTCAGTGCAATGGATGGTTATGACGGAATCGGTATGGGTGCATTTGATGATTTCTGCATGGTAGATATCGACCACTGTGTGTTTGGTGGAAAGCTGACACAAATGGCAGAAGATGTCGTGTGGAAAATGGACTCCTATACAGAATTCAGTCCCTCCGGCACGGGAGTCCGCATTGTATGTAAGGCATCTTCCCTGTCTTATGATACGGGCAGATATTACATCAATAATCAGAAACTTGGTCTGGAAATCTATGCAGCAGGTGTAACAAAGAAATTCTGTACTCTGACAGGAAATGTGATCCGCAACCGTGGTGTTGAAGAGCGAAGCACTGAAATTGGGGAAATACTGGAAACTTATATGCTCCGTCCGATTTCTAAGAAAAAGAACGATGTACAGGATATTCCCGGCAGTTATCTGTCCGATGATTCCGTGGTCCGCTTGGCATCGGATTCCAGACAGGGCGAAAAGTTCAAAGCCTTGTGGAATGGAGAAATTCCGGAAGGAAAATCCCACAGCGATGCGGATATGTCGCTTGCAAGTATCCTTGCATTCTGGTGTGGCGGTGACACAGAGCAGATGGACAGGCTGTTCCGAAGATCGAGATTGATGCGGAGCAAGTGGGACCGTGTGCAGAGTGGATCAACCTACGGTGCATTGACGCTGGAAAAGGCAGTGGCACAGGCACTGGATTTCTACAGGCCTTATGCAAAATCATCAGCGGAGAGCGATTTCGATGATATGCTGCAGAAGCTGATAGAACTGAACGTGTCGGATAACAGCAGATACCCGTGGAATGACAACGGCTCAGGCAGATTGTTTGCGGATGTGTATAAAGATATCGCAAGGTATGTGCCGGAAAGGAAAAAGTGGTATGTGTATGACGGGACCCGGTGGATTCCAGACATTGGCGGACTGAAAACAATGGAGCTTGCAAAATTCCTTGCGGACAGTTTGGTCAGATATGCCCTGACAATTACCGATGAGCGCAGAAGAAAGGACTATCTGGAATTTTCTGCGAAATGGCAGAGCCGGAATTACCGCAACACGTATATCAGTGATGCCCAGAGTGTGTATCCGATTGCAATGTCTGAGTTCGACCGCAATGTTTATTACCTGAACTGTCAGAACGGAACATTGGATCTGCAGACGGGAGAGTTCCATCCACACACACCACAGGATAAGCTGACCAAGATTGCCGGGGCAGCCTATGATCCGAATGCCAAGAATCCACGTTTTACCAGATTTGTTTCAGAGGTGATGAGTGGGGATACGGAGAAAGCAAGGTTCATGCAGAAAAGCCTTGGTTACGGTCTGACAGGGGATACCCGCTATGAATGTATGTTTTTCTACTATGGTGCAACTACCAGAAATGGAAAAGGGACTCTGATGGAAAGCACACTTCATGTGATGGGAGATTACGGTTTGACTGTCCGACCGGAAACGATTGCTGCAAAGCCGTCTGCCAACAGCCAGAACCCGACAGAGGATATTGCACGTCTTGCCGGAGTGCGGTTCGCCAATATCTCAGAGCCAAGGCGGGGACTGGTGCTGAATGAAGCACAGATCAAAAGCATGACGGGAAATGATACACTGAATGCCAGATTCCTGCATGAAAACAGTTTTGATTTTAAACCACAGTTCAAGCTGTATGTAAATACAAATTATCTTCCGGCTATTACGGATATGACACTGTTTTCGAGCGGACGTGTCGTAATCATTCCCTTTGACAGACATTTTGAGGAATGGGAGCAGGAACAGAATCTGAAAGCAGAATTTTCCAGGCCGGAGGCAGCAAGTGCCATCTTAAACTGGCTGATTGAAGGCTACACCATCTTGAAAGAAGAAGGTTTCGCTCAGCCAAAAGCAGTAAAAGATGCCACCATGTCCTATCAGCATGACAGCGATAAGATGGAACTTTTTGTGGAGGAATTTCTGGAACAGGAGAAGGATGCGGAATGCCGGACATCGGCAGTGTATCAGGCATACCGAAACTGGTGCAATGACAATGGATATTTTGCGGAGAACAGCCGGAATTTTAATCAGGCACTCCGCACAATCGGTACGATAGTCCGCAGGCGTCCAAGGGATGGCGGAGAAAAGACTACACTTTTAACTGGATATCGGCTCTTGTGCAGAGATTTCTTCTGTTAAGAAAAAAGGAGGTACACATGGGAAAACAGAAAGCAGCACCACCGATGCGGTTTGAGCCATCGGATTTTTCAACAGACAAGTACAGATGTGTGAATGTCATCAATTTAAGGGACAGATGCCCGGTCATTATCATGGCAAGCGAATCCTGTGACCCGCCTTATTACCGTGTGGTTGACGGGTCATTGGAGATGTTTTATCTGTCCTATTCTGAAGCAGTGGATTATTGCAGACAGAGTGGTTATATGACACAAAAATAATTTTTCAGGAGGTTTATTATGATTAACAGTACAGCTTATTATAACGATTTTTGGAACGAAATGAGAGGAAAACAGGCAGTTACGGACAGCCTTTATAACAACCGTGAAAGCAAGACAAATGCGTACCATCTGCCCGGAGAATCAAATAAAAAATATACGGCAGTACTACAGAAAGAAAGTGCAGTCCGTCAGCTGGCAACCGTTGTGAATGCGACCAGAAGTGACAGCCGTCTTTGGACATTTGACTGTGAAGGTCAGGCTGAATGGGGCGATATGGTCAATCTGGAGGGCATGGATAACGAGGACGATTTTCAGAGATTTGAAGTACAGGCATACCGATTGTCCGAGCTTGTCAGACTTGGATTGGAGTTCGCTTCTGACCAGTCCTTTGCCATAGAGGATTATGTAATCGGGAAAATGGCACGTTGTTTTGGCACAAGCGAGGAACAGGCGTTTATCAACGGAACAGGGGAAAATCAGCCGACAGGTATTCTGCACGCCACTGACGGAGCAGAAACGGGCGTGACGGCAGAGAGTGATTCTGCTATCAGCTATGATGAGATCATCAAACTGTATCTATCCGTGGATAAGAAATACCGTAAACATGGTACATGGCTTATGAATGACGAAACGGCTCTGGCACTCCGTACCCTCAAAGATTCAGCCGGAAACTATCTGTGGAAGGAAAGTGATGAAACGATTTTCTCAAAACCTGTGCAGATTGTTGATTCCATGCCGTCTATCGGAAAGGGGCAGAAAGTAATCGCATTTGGAGATTTCAGCAATTACTGGCTCGTTCAGCGTTTTCCGCTGACTATCCGCACATTGAAAGAAAAGTTTGCCATGCGTGGACAGGTAGGATATCTGGGATGCGAGTATCTGGATGGAAAGTTGATCCGTAAGGATGCAGTCAAGGTACTTCAGATGGCAGCAGACTAAGCAGTTGGGGCTGTGGAAATACTGCAGCCTCGTATGGAAGGAGGATTGCACATGACAATAGAAAAACATGATACTACGGAAAATACACTTGTTCCTGTGAGTGAAAAGTACACACTGACAATCAAAGAAGCAGCATCGTATTTTAATATCGGGACAAAGAAAATGCGTAGACTGGCAGAAGATAACAGAGGAAGATTTGCGGTATTCAGCGGAAACAGGTATCTGATTATCCGCCCGCAGTTTGAAAAATTTATCAGTGCTTCTTCGGAGATATAATTCCGTTTGTCTGCCGAAAGTAGTTGATATTATCAGCGTTCAGAGTGATATATAGTATGACCTCGAAAACCTGTGAAAACAGCCACTTTTGGCAGAAAGGAAGTGCTTTATGGCAAGACCAAATTTAGCAGAAAAGGATATTTTAAATCCTTCTGAGGCAATTGAATATTTTGTTTTGAGCCGGAGAAAATTTTATGATTTATTGAATAATACGGATGGAGAAGATTTTCTGGCATACTACGGAGAACGCAAGCTGATTCTTCGTGTAGCCTTTGAAAGGTATCTGCGTAACCATCCAGAACTAAGGAGGCGGGTATAATGGCAAAGGCAGGAAGAGGACAGACAAGGCGGGATTCCAAACGCAGAGTATTAAGACCGGGAGAAAGCGTAAGGGCAGACGGAAAATATCAATATAAATATCATATTGATGGAAAACCACATTTTGTATACAGTTGGAAATTGGAGCCTACGGACAAACTTCCAAAGGGCAAGAAACCATGCCTTTCCCTTCGAGAGTTGGAAAAACAAGTAAACACAGATTTAGATTTGCTTGTGAATATCGTAGACGGACAGATGACAGTCTGTGAACTGGTAGACCGATATTTGAAAACAAAGACTGGAGTAAGGCAAAGCACGAAACAGGGATATGTTACAGTACAGAGATTACTTGCAAAGGAAGCATTCGGTAAAAAGACGATACGAAGTGTGAAAACTTCCGATGCAAAGCTGTTTCTTATCAAATTGCAGCAGGAAGATGGCAAAAGCTACAGTTCCATTCATACCATCCGTGGAGTGTTGCGACCAGCCTTTCAGATGGCGGTGGATGATGACATTCTGGTAAAGAATCCATTCGGATTTCAACTTGCCGGAGTATTGGTAAATGATGCAGTTACAAGAGAGGCAATCACAAAAGATCAGATGAGAAAGTTCTTAAAGTTTGTGCATGACGATGTGGTGTACTGTAAATATTATGAAGTGGTGTACATACTCTTTCATACGGGAATGAGAATATCAGAATTTTGTGGTTTGACGCTGAAGGACATTGATCTTGAGAACAGAACTGTAAATATTGACCACCAGTTGCAGCGAACATCAGATATGCGGTATATCATAGAAACTACAAAGACGGATGCCGGAACAAGAGTATTACCAATCACGGAGGATGTGGCACAGATGTTTCAGGCAATCATTGAGGATAGAAACGCACCGAAAGTGGAGAAAGCCATAGATGGATATAGCGGATTTCTATTTTATGATGATAATGGAATGCCACTTGTGGCAATGCATTGGCAGCACCGATTCAATCATATGGTCGGCAGATACAATGACATTTACCGAGTGCAGATGCCAAACATTACACCTCATGTATGCCGACACACCTATTGCAGTAATATGGCGAAATCGGGAATGAATCCCAAGACATTGCAGTACCTCATGGGGCATTCGGATATATCGGTCACAATGAATGTGTACACGCATATCGGATTTGATGATGCTGAGGAAGAATTGAAGCGAATGGAAGAGTTGAGGAAGGCACAGGCAGAGGTTGAGCAGAAGAAAGAGAAACCAATGTCACAGAAGATGTTTAAGGTAATTTAATATGGAAGATAGGTAACGCTCTGGCTTAGGCTGGGGCGTTTTTTCTATGGAAAAGAAATATAAATGGCGATATAATATAATTTAGGGAGATTTAGCATTTAGGAGATGATATGGTGAACATATATGAGTTATTGAATCGGAGTATTGTGAATAAAAGATATTCGTTGTCACCTAATTTGTTTATTGAAGCTGATAGGATCGAATTAAGTGAAGAAGAAAAAAGTATTTTTGATTTATTGAAAAACATAGTTTCATTGGGAACAAAAATTCATGATGATGGAATAGAATTTCATCCTATGTTTGTAATGGCAGATGGTAGTCGAACTTTTTCAATAGAAGATATATCAGAAGATGATTATTTGATATTGCATAGTTTGGAATTAGATAAAATGCCATTGATTTTACGTGCACTGATTGCGGATATATTGTGGACTAATAAAAAAGAATTTAGTGCTGCTAAAATTGCAGCAGATGCATATTGGAAATTATTTATGTTGTGGTATACGGATGAAGATAATGTCGGTACAATTGATATGATTCGCAGAGCAGTATGCATTTCAGTACAAACAAAACAAACTACATTGTATAATGAAATACAAGAGTGGTTTAACGAGTTTATAGATACTAAGGCTGCAAGTGCCGAAGGCTTTTTTTCGTTGAGAATAATGGAACTTTTCTTTAAGCAAAAGAATTTTGATGTATCCATAATTTTGAAAGTATTAGATGATTTGATTGATGGCAACAGTGATAATATTGCAAAGGTAGAACAAGCATATAAATTAAAAACGGAATGTTTGTTTAAATTGAAAAGAAAGGAAGATGCAATAAAAAATAACAATTTATTGGCAGATTATTATCTGGAGTTTGCAGAGAAAATATTCAAGAAGGATATACAAGGGGCATTAAGGGCTGTCAATTTTTATCAAAAAGGAATAATGCTATATCGCAATAATGGAGAATCAGACAAAGCAGACGCCGCTCATAAAAGACTCGTTGAAATACAAAAAGAAATACCTAAAATAATGGTGCCATTTTCTGTTGAATTAGATATAAAAGGTGTTATCGATAATCTAAAAGCAAATATGGAAGGATTATCATTTGAAGAATGTGTAATTCGGTTGACACAGATGTTTGTGTTTGAGAAACAGGAAGATATAAAAAAACGTGTAATAGAAGAATTTAAAGATAATCCTATTTCACATTTATTTGGGAAGAGTTTAATAAATGCTCAAGGACAAACGGTATTGGCGTTACATCCGCTAGATATTCATGACCCAGAAAAAGATCCGAAACTTATGGAGCTACATATGTATCAAAATGCATTGGAAAAACAAAAAGTTGCTGGTGATATTTGGGTGAAGAATGCTTTAATTATAATAAGAGATAAATTTGTTATTGATAAGTCTATGATGGAGTTTTTAGTTAAAGATAATCCAATTATTCCCGATGGAAGAGAACGAATTTTCCAAAGCGGATTATATATGTTCTTGAACGGAGACTATTATGAAGCGTTACATATTCTTGCACCACAGGTAGAAAATCTTTTTAGAAATATTGCACGAGAGGTAGGTGGATTAACAGTAACTTTAGAAAAAGATGGCTCGTCAATGGAAAAAGTGCTGAGTTCTATTCTGTCGTTGCCAGAATTGGTTGATTGTTATGATAATGATATTTTATTTACATTTAGAGGACTGTTAAATGAACAAGCGGGTGCAAATATAAGAAATGAGATTGCACATGGTATCATAAGTGAATATGCTTGCTCTACAGGTGTTTGCTTATATTTTGGAGTGGCGGTTATAAAATTACTTTCGCTTACATCTGCTTCATGCTATCAGATATTAAAGAATAGTGAAAAACTAAAACATTTTGAGATGCCAAGAAAGGATGCACTTAAAGTAATACATTGATGATAAAAATCCTTAGTAGTAACCAAATCCCGTTTTACTACCAACTTTACTACTAACAGCCCACAACAACTTGCTCCATCTTGCCCTATTTTGCCAAGATGTCAGCCAATACACACATTTCACAAATCCCCGAAATCCCTTGCAAAACAGGGCATTCCGGGGCAAAACAAGGAGAACCAAAACAATGATAAAAGTACTTTTTATATGCCACGGCAACATCTGCCGCTCACCAATGGCAGAATTCATTTTTAAAGACATGGTTTCTAAACAAGGTCTTTCAGACCGGTTTTATATCGCATCTGCTGCAACCAGCACTGAGGAGATATGGAATGGAATCGGGAATCCGGTATATCCTCCGGCGCGAGAGGAGCTTGCTAAGCATGGGATTGATTGTAAGGGTAAGCGCGCAGTTCAACTAACGAAGGCAGATTATGATAAATATGATTATATTCTCGGTATGGACCACTGGAATCTGAAGAATATGTTAAGAATATTGAAATCAGATCCAGAGGACAAGGTTAAACTTCTTCTGGATTACAGTGATGATCCGAGGAATATCGCAGATCCGTGGTATACAGGTGGATTTGATGTCACATATTCGGATGTGGTGGAGGGCTGTGAGGCTTTTCTGGAATATCTGAAAGATAAAAAGAAACTGTAATAAATATTGTCGATGAAATTTACTTTACAAATAGCTGTGGCTATTTTATACTATGTCTACAGCGACTCTTAAGGGGGCTTTCGCTCCCTTATTTTCTTTTTTCCGAAAACGGAAAGTCAACGTTCAAATCAGGGCATCCTGCCCGTATTATTTTCAAAGCAAGAAAGGAACTGAATATGCAGAAAGACTATGAAACATTCGTAGAGAAACTGGAGATTGGTATTTACGAGGCTACAGGGATTCCGAGGGAAAATATTTCTTTTGAGAAAGAAGGCGGGAGGTTTGCGCCTGTAGGAGACAGACTGCTGGTGAAGTTTGCAGAGCATGATGATGCCTGGGAGGTCTGTGGACTTTATACACAGGAACTTTTTAAATCTTATCAGAATGGCAGTCCGTTTGAGGAAATTATAAAAGAAATCACAGATGATCTGAATCGAATAAAAAAGGCGGATATTTATGAGAAAACAAGAGTGATCAGGGATTATGAGAAGACAAAACCCCGCCTGTTTATAAGATTGCTGAATGCAGATAAATATTCCGCGGATCTTCAGGATGCGGTGTATAAAACTCTTGGTGATATTGCACTTGTGCTTTATATGAAAGTTACGGAATATGAAGGATGTGTGACAAGTACAAAAATCCGGCAGGGAATGCTGGAACAGTGGGGGAAAGAATGTGATGAAGTGTTTAAGGAGGCGATTCTCAATACGTATTTCATGAGTCCGCCAAGAATTTACAGATGGGAACAGATGATTTTTAATCCGGAATATGAAGGTGAAAGTTTTATGAATCTGGGTGATAAGTGTGAATTGAAGAAAGATGCAATGGGAAATTGTCTCAGTACAACGAAGAAAACAAATGGTGCAGTTGCAGTGTTCCTGCCGGGAGTGGCAGAACAATTGGCATATATGCTGGATTCCGATTTCTATATGGTGTTTACCAGTGTACATGAGGTAATGATCCACAATGATAAATTTGTAGAACCTGAAGATTTGCAGTGTGTTTTGCGGGATACGATCAGGGAGGCTACACCGAAAGAGGACTATCTGACGTCGAGAATCTACCAGTACAATAGGGAAACACATAAATTTATCTGTGTAACTCCACTGGAAAAAGATGAGAAATAAAAATATGAGAGTACTCTGTGAAAAAGTACTCTCATATAAAGGATATTTAGAAACGTTATGAGTAATTTATACGGTTATCCGAGCAGTGCAGAGTCATTGCTGAACTCTTCTCCGCTTGCTTTTTCAAACTGATCCAGAAGGTTTTTAACTGTCAGTTTTTTCTTTTCTTCTCCCTGGATATCCAGAATGATTTTTCCTTCCATCATCATGATCAGACGATTGCCATGTGCAATAGCGTCCTTCATGTTGTGAGTGATCATCAATGTCGTAAGGTGATCGCGGTTTACGATCATATCTGTAATCTCCAGAACTTTGGCAGCTGTTTTCGGATCAAGAGCTGCGGTATGTTCATCCAGAAGCAGAAGCTTTGGTTTCTGAAGCGTTGCCATCAGAAGAGTAAGAGCCTGTCTCTGACCACCCGAGAGAAGCCCTACTTTAGAAGTCAGTCTGTCTTCCAGACCAAGACCAAGAATTTTCAGGAGCTCTTTGTATTCTTCGCGCTCTGCTTTAGTGATTCCGGAGCGGAGAAGACGGGATTTTCCGCGGCGTTTTGCAAGTGCAAGGTTTTCTTCGATACCCATTGTTGCAGCGGTTCCTGTCATTGGATCCTGAAACACACGTCCAAGGTATGTAGCACGTTTATGTTCAGAAAGTTTTGTAACATCAATATTGTCGATAAGGATCTGTCCTTCATCAACCGGCCAGGTTCCTGCAACAGCATTTAGCATAGTAGATTTGCCGGCGCCGTTTCCTCCGATAACAGTTACAAAATCGCCTTCGTTCAGCTTCAGGTTCAGACCATTTAATGCACGTTTCTCATTAATGGTTCCGGGATTAAAGGTTTTATAGATATTTTTAAGTTCAAGCATTTTTATTTACCTCCCCTTTTGGCTGGTTTATTAAAGTATTTGCCTTTCCAGTATGGGAATGCAAGGAAGAGAGCAACTACGATTGCGGACAGCATCTTCAGCAGGTCAGTGTCGATACCCATCCAGATAACAATCTGAAGTACCAGATAATACAGAATGGAACCGAAGATAACTGCTAACAGGCGAAGGGCAAAGTTGCGGAAAATACGTCCAAAGATTGCCTCACCAATAATAACTGCTGCCAGACCGATAACGATGGAACCACGTCCCATGTTGACATCTGCAAATCCCTGATACTGTGCAAGGAGTGCACTGGAAAGTCCTACCAGACCGTTGGAAATCATAAGTCCGAGAACTTTATTCCTGTTTGTGTTGATACCCTGGGCGCGTGACATATTTGGGTTACATCCGGTTGCGCGAAGGGAACAGCCAAGCTCTGTTCCAAAGAACCAGTAGAGAATGGCAATCAGGAGAATACACATAACTGCTACAATAAAAATTGTGTTTTTGGAAAGAGATGCATTTTTTATATGTCGCAGGGAAACCAGAAGATTATATTTATCAACGTTGATTGCCTGATTTGCTTTTCCCATGATCTTCAGGTTTACGGAATACAGAGATAACTGTGTCAGGATTCCGGCAAGGATTGCGGGAATTCCCATAAAGGTGTGGAAAATTCCGGTCGCAAGGCCTGCCAGCATTCCGGCGAGAGTAGCGGCCAACATAGAAATCCAGACATTATGACCGGAAAGCATCATCATAATACACACTGCACCACCGGTGCACATAGTGCCATCAACTGTAAGGTCTGCAATATCAAGAATACGGAAAGTGATATAAACACCGATTGCCATAATTCCCCAGATCAGACCCTGGGCTACTGCACCCGGAAGTGCAGTGATTAATGTTAAAATTTGCATTTGTAATTTCCTCCTGTTGAGATGCGAAAAGCGAGAGAGGCGTCAAACCTTTCCCGCTGATCGCATATAAATTGAATTTTTTATAACTGTTTGATAGGCTGTTATTTAAAATCCTGTTGGTGTGAGTATTTTTCAACTGTCTGACCGGATTTATTTGGCAGTTTCTTCAGCAGCCTCGCCGATTGCAACATAATCGTCCGGAACTTCGATGCCCAGCTCTTCGCAGATATCTTTGTTATATTCTTTTGTGAAGTTTGGTGCATATTCGATCGGCATTGTGGAAATATCTTCACCGTCCTTTAAAATCTTAACAGCCATCTTACCGGTTGTAACACCAAGGTCATAATAGCTGATGGAAAGTGTCGCAACACCGCATCCGCTGCAGATACCTTCTTCGCCTGTGATTACCGGAACTTTTGCCGGAAGGCAGATGTTGTTGATGATCTCTGTGTTGGAAGCAACTGTATTATCTGTCGGTACATAAATTACATCACTTGCGTCAGTTGCTGTTGTAGCAACAGAAGAGAGATCATTAGAGTCAGAGAATGCATAATATTCACATGTATATCCGAGTTTTTCAAGTTCAGCTTTTACTGTATCTACCTGATACTGAGAGTTTGCTTCGGCAGAACAGTAGAGAAGACCTACATTTTTTGCATCCGGGAAAAGTTCATTGAGCATTGCTGCCTGCTGATCAAGGGGAGCAAGGTCTGCAGTTCCGGAAATATTTCCGCCCACAGTCCCGTCGAAATCATCCAGTCCAAGTGCAACACCGTATTCAGTAACAGAAGTACCAAGAATCGGAATATCGCTTGTTCCTGCTGCAGCTGCCTGAAGAGCAGGAGTTGCATTTGCAAGAATCAGGTCAACATTATTGGAAACGAAGCTGTTAATGATTGTAGAACAGGTGTTGGAATCTCCCTGTGCGTTCTGCTCGTCAAAGGTAACTGCGTCTTCTCCCAGTTCTTTGGTGACTTCATCCTTGAATCCCTGTGTCGCAGCGTCGAGAGCTTCGTGCTGTACAAGCTGACAGATACCGATTGTATATTTGTCTCCGTCAGCAGCACTTGCTGTTACTGCGCAGGTTCCCATAGCCATGGCTGCTGCAAGAGTGATTGCTAATGCTTTTCTTTTCATAATGATATATCCTCCTAATATAATGTTTAAATTAAGTCAGGTAAGAATTGCGTTTATTATTTGATAATATAAAACTTACCTGAATCCGAAAGATTTTCTGCAGGGAAAGCAGTACTGGTAAATGATTCGGATAATGTCATCGGGCTATTCGACTATGACGTTTTAAAGTATAACGCTTTAGTGTGAAAAAGTCAAGCGACCTGCACAATTATATTTTTAATTCATATAGTATAAAGAGTATATGAAGAAAGCAGAGTGTCGTCATGGCATATTCAATCATGCTGGATGCCGGACATGGAGGTCAGGATCCGGGAGCCGTATATAAGGGAAGACAGGAAAAGAATGACAATCTTAAACTTGCTCTTGCGGTAGGTGAGATTTTAAAAAATAAAGGGATTGATATCTCTTATACCCGTACCGGTGATGTCTATCAGACACCTTTTGAGAAGGCACAGCTTGCAAATCAGGCAGGAGTAGATTACTTTATTTCATTTCATCGAAACAGCAGCCCAAAGGAAAATCAGTATAATGGAGCGGAAGTTTTGATTTATGATAAAAGCGGGATTAAATATCAGATGGCTGAGAATATTCTGGGAGCTCTGGGAGAAGTGGGATTCCGCGAAATCGGTGTAAAAGAGCGGCCGGGACTTGTGGTCCTCAGACGAACCAGGATGCCGGCTCTTTTAATAGAAACCGGATTTATCAATTCCGAAGAAGATAATAAACTGTTTGATAACAAGTTTAGCGATATAGCTCAGGGAATTGCAGATGCGATTCTTGGAAGCCTGGATGAGGAAACAGTGCAGGAACCGCTTTATTACAGAGTGCAGACTGGAGCGTTCAGAAAAAAAGAGAATGCGGACCGTATGTTATATCAGTTACTGGAAAAAGGTTATCCCTCTTTTATGTTACATGAAAACGGATTGTATAAAGTTCAGACAGGTGCCTATCAGCAGATTGGTAATGCAGTAAATATGGAGCAGAGACTGAGGGATGATGGTTACAGTACGGTTATTGTGACAAAATAGCCTTCTGGAAATATTGGAAGTCTGTGCATCGCGAAGCGTGTTGCTGTGAACAGAGTGAACAGTAACATAAGCAGTGGGGGATATAGTTTTAAGAATTAACTTGGTTGTACGTTAATAGAAAAAATATGGTACACTGTATCTATCTATAGAAATTCCATAGAAATCTTCGTAAATAATGCATATTGTTTCGGTTCATCAGAGCGTGAAATTTTGTTGGACTGTTACAAACGCATTATTTGAGAGGTGCTGTAGAAAAAACAGATAACGAGGAGTTAGTAATGATGAATGACGTATATGAAAAATTTTTAAAAAGTTCAGAAGAGTTTATTTTTGCAGAAAACAAGCCGGAAAAATCTGATATTATTTTTGTCCCTGGAAATGGTTATCCGCAGATGGCGGAAAAAGCAGCAGAATTGTTTAAGAAAGGGATGGCGGACTGGATTCTGCCCAGTGGAAAATACAGTGTAGTAAATGGAAAGTTTTCAGGCGTTCTTGAAAAAAGCAATGTATATGATAAGGAATATGGAACAGAATGGGAATTTCTCAGGGATGTTCTTATAAAAAACGGAGTTCCGGATCAGAAAATCCTGAAAGAAGACCAGGCAACCTTTACTTATGAGAACGCAATTTATTCCAGACAGGTGACAGATCATGCAGAACTGGAAATAGAAAGAGCGATTTTGTGCTGCAAATCTTACCATGCAAGAAGATGTCTGATGTATTATCAGCTCTTGTATCCGAAAACAGAATTTTATGTGGTGCCTGTGAATGCAGATGGAATTACCAGAGAAAACTGGAAAAAGAACGAAGAAGGAATTGATGCGGTTACAGGAGAACTCTCCAGAATCGTGAAACAATTTTCACTGATGCTGGAGAGATGACAGTTACGGCTGTTCTTCTGTTTCAGTTTTCTTCTCGGGAAGCCAGATGTGGACAAGTTCGATTCTGTTTTTGTCCAGACGGTCAACAACCAGGCGGATGCCACTTTCAAGTGTGACAGACTGACCCTCTTTGGGAAGGCAGTCAAGCTGTTCAATAATATATCCGCCAATAGAATCATAATCTTCAGATTCCAGATTAATATGGAGGGCTTCGTTGATATCATCCAGCTTGGCAGAACCCTGAACAACATATTCTCTTTCAGGCTGGATTTCTTTAATATCTTCGACTTCATCCTCATCGTATTCGTCGCGAATCTCACCTACGATCTCTTCCAACAGGTCTTCCAATGTGACCAGACCCGCTGTGGCACCGTATTCGTCCAGAACGATTGCCAGATTGACGGATGCTTTACGCATTTCAATCATCAGGTCTGCTGTAGCTTTGTATTCATAGGTAAAATAAGGCTCACGCAGGATGTTGCGGATTGAAAAAGGTTTGTCCTTTGGATAAACAAGAAGATCTTTCATATTGATAATACCGATTACGTTATCAGTGTTGTCCTCATAAACCGGAAAACGGGTATGCATATCTTCACTGAAGACCGCCATAAGTTCATCATAGGAAAAATTGATATCTATAAAGGTCATGTCGATTCTGGGAATCATGACATCTTTTGCAGTTGAATCGCCAAAATCAAACACATTGTAGATCATCTGTTTTTCTTCGTTTTCAATGACGCCGTCTTTTTCACCTACATTGACGAGAGTACGCAGTTCATGTTCAGTCATGGCATTTGCCTTTTCGTCCGGGTTAACATGCAGAATGACCAGTACACCTTCTGTTATTTTATTTACAATGAAAACAACGGGAGTAAGGAGAATCATAAGCCCGTATATTATTCTTGAATAGGCCAGGGACAATTTTTCAGCATGAATTGTTGCCAGGTTTTTGGGGGTTATCTCACCGAAAATGAGAATCAGCAGAGTCAGGATGCCGGTTGTGATTCCTACATATGCGTTTCCCAGAATCTTTATGGTGAGTGTAGTCATGAGAGAAGAAACAGACATATTTACAATGTTGTTTCCGATTAATACGGTACTGAGCATCTTTGGGGAATCGGAAATTATTTTTTCCAGAATAACAGCACGTTTGTTGCCCTGCTCGGCAAGAGACTGTATCCGAATCTTATTTACGGTTGTCATAGCGGTTTCCGCAGAAGAAAAAAATGAAGAAAGTGCGATCAGTATCAGAATCGCCACCGCCTGAAAGGCAATACTTGAATCCAAGATTTATTCACTCCTTTTGATTATCTTTATTGATTGAATCATATCATAAAACATTTAAGCAAAATATACATGATTTCATATAAAAAATCAAGAAAAAGCTTTTGGTTCAAAGATAGTATAAAAAAATTTAAAAGAGGACTGTCGAAAAAGTAAGATTTGTGTTATAATTCACTCGATTAAAATGAAAAAAAACATTACAGAATATTTACAAAATGATAAAAGTTTGATAATATACAGATATGTAATATTATTGTATTACGTAAAAAGAGAACTGATATTTGGCCGAAAGTAAAAAAATGATTATCAGGAAACATAAGAATCGAATATAAATATAGAGGTGCGATATGTCCAATAATATAAATAGAATAAGAAAAAATAAATTAAAAGGAACGGGTATTTTTGCGGCAGCGGCTTTAACAGCGGCTTTGATTGCAGGAAATAATATACCGGGTGTAACAAGACAGGTCAGTGCGGCTGAGTCACAGGAGAATACTGTGTCTTCTCTGATTCCGGACAACATCACGCTTGATAAGCCTGTAGAACTTGCGGATGTAGAACTTCCGGCAACGGAATATGGAACTTTTGAATGGGCAGATGGAAGTTTCGTTCCTGCACAACGTGTACAGAGCTGTGAGGTACTTCTTATACCGGCAGAAGGGCAGGATTTAAGCCATGTGGATGGATGGGATCCGGAGAGCGGCGCGGTTGTCGGTTACATCAATGTAATAGTGAACAGTATTACGGATGGTGATAATGTTGATAAGGCAGAAGGCTCAGGTAAAACAGATCCAACAGAAAATGCAGATCCAACAGAAACGCCTGAAACTTCGTCAGAAAAACCTGCCGCAGATGAAAACGCTGATACAGACAATAAAGAAGATAAGGAAAGTAAATCAGATCAGGATAATAAAACTGATACAGACAATGAAGAGAATAAGATTGAAGAAGATAAAACAGATAATAAAAACAACAAAGATAATAACAGCAATGCAGATAAGACGGATAAAGATACAGAAACTACCGGTAAGCTGGAACCTGCAGATGATATGACACAGGATAAAGAAGATACGAAGAAAGATGATGAAGATGGCGCAGATGATAATATCTTTGATAATCCTGTTCTGCCGGACGATAAGGATGACCGTCCTACAGATGCAGAGGATTCTCTTTCTGATGAAGAAAAAGAAGAGAGGGCCGCACTTAATCATACCTGCGACGGTATTACAGTAAGTGGAGTTAATCTTCCATGGTATGTACAGTTCAGAGTTTCAAGCGGTGACAGCTATCAGTTTACCAATGAATCAGATGCAATGATTTTCCAGTCATATGAATTTGAACTCTGGGATCTTAAGAATAATACAGAATATGAGATCCCTAATGGAGATTATATCAGTGTCACTGTGCCGGTAAAATCCGGATATCAGTATACTATCGAACATCTCCTGGACAACGGGGCAACTGAGACGATTATTCCGAGTGTAGAGAATGGTATTATGGTATTCAGCACACATTCTTTCAGTCCATTTGGAATTGCAGGAAGCAGACAATTAGTAGGACCTGATGCGGGGAATGATACGGACGACACAGATGCGGTAACTCCTGCACCGGCTTCCTCCGACAGTCAGAGTTCTGATTCCGGAAAGAACAATACAGTATCTATGAATGACAGTTCTGACAGCAATAATGGTTCTTCTTCTGATCAGAATGATAATTCAACGGAAAATAAAGCTGTGAAAAATAACAATACAGTAAATACCGGAGATACAACATCAATTATGCCGTTTGTGATACTGTTTGTGGCAGCTGCAGTGATCGCCGGTGTGGCTGTATTTATAAAAAAGAGAAAGAAATAAAAGAATAACACTGATTCCTCCCCCATATAGTTTAACAGGAGGGGAAGCAATGAAAGTCAGAGCAATTTTGAAATCACTATTATTTGCATATGCATTAACAGGAGTGGCATTACTGCTTTTGGCCCTGGTACTGTTTGCTTTTGATCTGGGAGAAACAGCTGTAGATGCGGGGATTATTATAATTTATGTACTTGCATGTTTCATGGGAGGCTTTATGGCCGGCAAAATTGTGCGTAAAGACAAATATCTGTGGGGTGTTATCACAGGTCTGGCTTACTATGTATTACTGTTGACTGTCTCTGTTATGGCAAAAGGCGGCTGGGATATGAGTGCAGCTCATGCAGTTACAACATTTTTTATGTGCACAGGCGGTGGAACACTGGGTGGAATGCTGTCGTAAAAAAAAGCTTTTAAAATGAGAAGATATATGATATACTATGCCAAGAATATAATTACATAAGGAGGATAGAGTTATGGAACATATCAAAACCCTGAATACAAAGAATTTACAGAACACTGTAAAAAAAGGTGGATGTGGCGAGTGCCAGACTTCCTGCCAGTCCGCATGTAAAACTTCCTGTACAGTAGGAAACCAGAGCTGCGAGCAGAAATAAGATCAGCTATGGAGAAATGAGATAAGCAGCGGAACTTTTATTCCGCTGCTTATCTTACGCTTAGAAAGGATTTTAGTAAAATGAGTCTGATTCACCGTTATAAAAGCAATGGCTTTAATATTGTACTGGATATCAACAGTGGATGCATCCATCTGGTAGATGAGGTTACATATGAGGTTCTTCCATATCTGGAAGAGGGCCTTGGCACAGAAGCTATTGCAGAGAAACTGGAAAACAAATATAACAGAGAAGATATTGAGACATCTGTAAGAGAATGTAATAAGCTGAAAGAAGATGGAATGCTTTTTACAAAAGATGTTTATGAGAATGTAATTGAAGAATTTTCAAATAACCGGCAGACCGTTGTAAAAGCATTGTGCCTGCACATTGCTCATGACTGCAATCTGGCCTGCCGTTATTGTTTTGCCGAAGAAGGCGAATATCATGGCAGAAGAGCTCTTATGTCCTATGAAGTCGGCAAAAAAGCTCTTGATTTCCTGATCGCGAACTCCGGTTCCAGAAAAAACCTGGAAGTAGATTTCTTTGGCGGCGAGCCGCTGATGAACTGGCAGGTTGTAAAAGATCTGGTAAAATATGGCAGAGAGCAGGAAAAGCTTCACAATAAGAAATTCCGTTTCACTTTAACAACAAACGGAGTTCTTCTGAATGATGAAGTAATGGAATTCTGCAATAAAGAGATGGGCAACGTTGTACTGAGTGTGGACGGACGTAAGGAAGTACATGATTACATGCGTCCATTCAGAAAAGGTGCAGGAAGCTATGACCTGATCATGCCGAAGTTCCAGAAGTTTGCAGAATCCAGAAATCAGGACAAGTATTATGTAAGAGGTACTTTTACTCACCATAATCTTGATTTCTCCAAGGATGTGCTTCATCTGGCAGATCTTGGATTCAAACAGATTTCTGTAGAGCCTGTAGTTGCGGCTGATACGGAGGAATATGCGATCCGCGAGGAGGATATCCCCCAGATCATGGAAGAGTATGATACTCTTGCAAAAGAAATGATTAAAAGAGAGAAAGAGGGAAAAGGATTTAACTTCTTCCATTTTATGATCGACCTTACAGGTGGCCCTTGTGTATACAAGAGACTGTCAGGCTGCGGTTCAGGAACAGAGTACCTGGCTGTAACACCCTGGGGTGATTTTTACCCATGTCACCAGTTTGTTGGTGAAGAACAGTATCTCATGGGAAATGTAGACGAAGGCATCACAAAGCCGGAAATCCAGAAGGAATTCGGCGGATGCAACGTTTACACAAAGAAAGACTGCAAAGACTGCTTCGCACGTTTCTACTGTAGTGGCGGATGTGCGGCAAATGCATTCCATTTCCAGGGAGATATCAAAGGCAATTATGAAATCGGATGCGAACTCCAGAGAAAACGTGTGGAGTGCGCCATCATGATAAAAGCCGCACTGGCATGTGATTAGTGGGCAGTAATCTGTCTGACTGATACCGCCGTCGGCTGTTATCATAACAGAAAATGGCTGGCAGGCGGATGAACATGACCGCGGACAAAAAATCAAGAAGGGAAAAGAACTATGAAGAAAAGTAAAGGAATCGTAGTGCTGCTTCTGACACTGATCCTGACTGTGTTCTTTTGCTTTACTGCAGCCGTAGGTATCGGTCCTACCGGAACCGGTGCAGCAAAACATATCAACACGGGTCTTGATCTTGCCGGTGGTGTCAGCATTACCTACCAGGCTAAGGAGAGCAATCCGACAAGCGAAGAGATGTCAGATACGATCTACAAGCTTCAGAAGCGTGTAGAGCAGTACAGTACTGAGGCTCAGGTATACCAGGAAGGATCAGACCGTATTACAGTTGAAATTCCTGGTGTTACAGATGCAGATACTATTCTGAATGATCTGGGTAAACCAGGTTCCCTGTATTTCATCACAAAAGAAGATGCTGACGGAAATCAGAACTTTACTACAGGACAGGATGGATATGTTCTCTCCAGAACTATGGATGAGATCAAGGAATCCGGAAGTGTTGTTCTGGAAGGTTCTGATGTAGCAGATGCCCAGGGTGGTGCGATCCAGAATCAGAACACAAGTGCAAAGGAATATGTGGTAAGTCTTACTCTTACTTCTGATGGAGAAAACAGTGGTAAAACAAAATTTGCAGAAGCTACAAAGAATAATGTAGGCAAGCAGATCGCTATCGTCTATGACAATGACATTATCAGTGCTCCGAATGTAAATGAAGAGATTTCCGGCGGAAAAGCACAGATTAGCGGAATGTCTGACCTGGAAGAAGCACAGAACCTTGCTTCTTATATCCGTATCGGTTCTCTGGGACTGGAACTGGAAGAACTTCGTTCCAGTGTTGTAGCTGCACAGCTTGGTGAAGAAGCAATCTCTACAAGTGTTCTTGCAGGTGCGATCGGTCTGATCATCGTTATTATCTTTATGATCATTGCATACCGCGTACCTGGTGTAGTTGCAGGTATCGCACTGATTCTTTATACATCATTAATGCTGATCACGTTGAATGCCTTTGATATTACTCTTACTCTTCCGGGTATTGCGGGTATTATCCTTGGTATCGGTATGGCGGTGGATGCCAATGTTATTATTTATGCCCGAATCAGAGAGGAAATTGGTGCAGGAGTTTCAGTAAGGAATTCTATTAAGTCCGGTTTCAGCAAAGCTTTCTCTGCAATCTTTGATGGAAATATTACAACACTGATCGCAGCCTTTGTGCTGATGTGGCTTGGTTCAGGTACTGTTAAGGGATTTGCTTATACACTTGCCCTTGGTATCGTGATCTCCATGTTTACAGCACTGGTTGTATCCAGACTGATTGTAAATGCACTTTATGCAGTTGGTGTACGTGATCCGAAATTCTACGGATCTGCAAAAGAACGTAAGGCAGTTGATTTCCTTGGAAAGAAGAAAGTATTTTTTGCTATTTCCATTATCCTGATCCTCTGCGGTCCGGCAGCGATGTTTGCTAATTCGCATGCAGGAAACAAAGCGTTAAATTACAGCCTTGAGTTCTCAGGCGGTACTTCTACAACTGTTACATTTAATGAAGATATGGATATTAAGACCATTGATTCTGAAGTAACTCCTGTTGTAGAAGAGGTGACAGGAGATAAAAATGTTCAGCCTACAAAGGTAGTCGGAACAAATCAGGTTGTGATCAAGACACGTTCTCTGAATCAGAGCGAACGTGAAGCTCTGCAGAGTGCACTGGTTGAGAAATTTGGTGTAGATGACAGCACGATTTCCACAGAAAGTATTTCTTCTACAGTAAGTAGTGAAATGCGTCGTGATGCGATCGTAGCCGTTATAGTAGCTACAATCTGTATGCTTCTTTATATCTGGTTCAGATTTAAAGACATCCGTTTTGCAAGCAGTGCGGTATTGGCGCTTCTGCATGATGTTCTGGTTGTACTTGCATTCTATGCTATTGCCAGAGTATCTGTCGGTAATACATTTATTGCCTGCATGCTTACGATCGTAGGTTATTCTATCAATGCTACAATCGTTATTTTTGACCGTATACGTGAGAACCTTCACAGTGGTTCCAGAGAAAAACTGGCAGAAATTGTAAACACAAGTATCACTCAGACTCTTACAAGAAGTATTTATACCTCTTTTACAACTTTTGTTATGGTAGCTGTTCTTTATATCATGGGTGTTTCTTCTATCCGTGAATTTGCAGCACCTCTGATGGTTGGTGTTCTTGTCGGTGCATATTCTTCAGTATGTATTACAGGTGCGTTGTGGTATGTGATGAAAAAGAAATTTGCAGGAAAAGGACAGCCGGCAATTGCTGCAGCTTCCGCATCTGCAAAGTCCTCTTCAAAGCCGAAGAAAGCACGTGATGTATCACAGAAAGATCCGACTCAGCCAAAGAAGAAAAACAGAAAAAGAGTAGCTGAACGTCTGGCTGCCGAAGAAGCAGCTAAAAAACAGCAGAATGATGATGCTGAATAAAACAATAAGTGTCTGAAAAACAGGCAGACAGAAATATCCCGGGGTAGAACTCCGGGATATTTTTATGAGGAGAGAAAATATATGGAGAAATGGGTAATAGCAGCAAAAAGAGCAGATTTTAACCAGATCGGTCAACAGTTTCATATTGATCCGGTGATTGCGAGACTGATCAGGAATAGAGATGTGATCGGAGAAGATAAGATAAGAGAGTATCTGTCAGGAACAGTACAAGAGCTTCCTTCTCCCTGGCTGATGAAGGATATGGAAAAAGCTGTAGATATCCTGGAGAAAAAAATATCGCAGAAAGCAAAAGTCCGTATTATTGGTGATTATGATATTGATGGTGTGACCTCTACATACATTTTAATGAAAGGCCTTGCGAGGATCGGAGCAGATGTGGATACTTATATTCCGGACAGAGTTGCAGACGGATATGGGATTCATGCACATCTTATAGAAAGAGCGGAAACGGACCGGATCGATACGATCGTGACCTGTGATAATGGAATTGCTGCGGCTGCTGAAATCCAGATGGCAAAGGATAAGGGAATGACAGTGATTATTACAGATCATCATGAGGTTCCTTACAGGGAGGAAAAGGGAGAACGCCAGATGGTGCTTCCGCCGGCAGATGCGATTTTGAATCCGAAACAATATGATTGTCCATACCCGAATAAAAACCTGTGTGGGGCAGTGGTGGCCTTTAAATATATTGCAGCACTTTACGAGAGATTTGGTGTTCCAGAAGAGGATCTGGAAGATTATTATGAACTGGCGGCTATTGCAACAGTAGGAGATGTTATGGATCTTCAGGGAGAGAACAGGATTCTGGTAAAAGAAGGGCTGTGCCGTCTGAAAAATACCAAAAATAAAGGATTGCAGGAACTGATCCGAGCAAATTCTCTGGAAGATGCTAAAATCACAGCTTATCATATCGGATTTGTGTTGGGACCATGTATCAATGCCAGTGGCAGACTGGATACAGCTGCCCGTTCTCTTGCGCTTCTCAATGCAAAAACAAAGGAAGAAGCAGCAAGGCTTGCCGGAGATCTTACAGCTCTTAATCAGAGCCGAAAAGCTCTCACTGAGAAAGGAAAAGAAGAGGCAATCCGGATCATAGAGACTACAGAGCTGAAAAATGACAGAGTACTGGTAGTTTATCTTCCGGATTGTCATGAAAGTCTTGCCGGTATTATAGCAGGCAGGATCAGGGAAAAATATCACAGGCCTGCCTTTGTATTGACGGGCGGTGAGACAAGTGCAAAAGGAAGCGGAAGATCAATAGAAAGTTACTCTATGTATGAAGAACTGGTAAAATGTGCAGACCTGATGATACAGTTTGGAGGTCATCCGATGGCAGCAGGTCTTTCTATAGAAGAAAAAAATATAGAAGAATTCCGGAGACGCCTCAATGTCAACTGTACGTTGACGGACGAAGAATTGCGTCCTAAGATCGTGATTGATGTGCCGATGCCTGTGTCTTATATTACAAAAGAACTGGTAGAACAGATTTTGCTTCTGGAACCCTTTGGAAAAGGGAATACAAAACCGGTCTTTGCACAGAAAAATCTCAGAGTGCTTGATTACAGTATTATCGGGAAAAATAAAAATGTAGTAAAATTAAAACTTCTTGATCCGCAGGGGATTTCAGTGGAAGGCATTTATTTCGGAGAAGCAGAGGATTTTGTGAACTTTATCAGGGAAAAAGACAGTATTTCTGTTACTTATTATCCGGAGATCAACAGATTCAGGGGACGAGAGAGTCTTCAGATTATTATTCAGAATTACTGTTAATATTACCGCCTGTTTTGTAACCGCCGGTAAGCCTGGAAATACAAATGTCAGGGCTTAACAGTAACTTGATTCTGAAATAAAAAGGTGATATACTATAAAATATTTATGAGCGAACAGCAATATAACACACACTGGAGGAGAAATAAAATGAAGAAAATTGAAGATTATGTATTAAGTATACCGGATTTTCCTGAACCGGGGATTATTTTCAGAGATATTACAAGTGTTCTGCAGGATGCGGATGGCCTGCAGTTGGCCATCGACTCCATGCAGGACTGTCTTAAGGATATAGATGTGGACGTGATTGCAGGAACAGAGTCCAGAGGCTTTATCTTTGGTGTACCGATCGCATATAATCTTCATAAACCATTTGTACCGATTCGTAAAAAAGGCAAACTTCCCCGCGAAACAGTATCTGTAAGCTATGATCTGGAATATGGCAGTGCAGAGATTGAAATGCATAAAGATTCCATAAAACCAGGTCAGAAAGTGGTTATCGTTGATGATCTGATCGCAACAGGCGGTACGATCGAAGCAGCGATCAAGCTGGTGGAACAGCTTGGCGGTGAGGTTGTCAAGGTTGTATTTCTCATGGAACTTGCAGGTTTAAAGGGACGCGAAAGACTGAATGGGTATGATGTAGCGTCCGTAATTTGTTATGATGGTAAATAGGCACAGCTGATTGTGCAGGACAGGCAGGTGGGAGCATATGACAGAGATAACAAAAAGTACAGAAGCAAAAAAAGATGAAATGCAGGTTGAAAAAGAGAAGCTGGAATCTGTAAAGAGAGCAGATGCGGCAGTAAAGACCATGCATGATTTTACAAGTCCGGAGGTGCTTTATAAAGAACTGATAAACAGTGTTCTGAAGTATCATCCATCAACAGATATTTCCATGATAGAGAAGGCATATAAGGTTGCAAGTGAAGCTCATGAAGGACAGAAGAGAAAGTCTGGAGAGCCATATATCATTCATCCTTTGTGTGTTGCCATCATTCTGGCAGATCTGGAACTTGACAAAGAAACGATAGTTGCAGGTCTTCTTCATGATGCAGTTGAAGATACCTGGATGACCTATGAGGAAGTGGAGAAGGAATTTGGTTCAGAGGTTGCACTTCTTGTGGATGGTGTTACCAAGCTGGGACAGTTATCTTATTCTGCGGATAAAGTAGAAGTTCAGGCAGAGAACCTCAGAAAGATGTTTCTTGCCATGGCTAAGGATATCAGAGTTATTCTGATCAAGCTTGCAGACCGTCTTCATAATATGCGTACCTTACAGTATATGCGTCCTGAAAAGCAGCAGGAAAAGGCCAGAGAGACCATGGATATTTATGCTCCTATTGCCATGCGTCTGGGTATTTCCAAGATAAAGGTAGAGCTGGATGACCTGTCGCTGAAATACCTTAAGCCGGATGTATATTATGACCTGGTGCATAAGGTTGCCCTGCGTAAAAGCGAGAGAGAACAGTTTGTAGGTGCGATTGTAAAAGAAGTTAAGAAACATATGGATGATGCCAATATTAAGGCGCAGGTGGACGGACGTGTAAAACACTTTTTCAGCATCTACAAGAAGATGGTAAATCAGGATAAGACTATTGATCAGATTTATGATTTATTTGCTGTCCGTATTCTTGTAGATACAGTGAAGGATTGTTATGCTGCCCTTGGTGTGATCCATGAGATGTATAAGCCAATTCCGGGACGGTTTAAAGATTATATTGCCATGCCGAAACCCAATATGTATCAGTCATTGCATACCACATTGATCGGACCCAACGGACAGCCCTTTGAAATCCAGATCCGTACTTATGAAATGCACAGAACTGCAGAATATGGTATCGCTGCACACTGGAAATATAAGGAGTCGTCTGACGGAAAGGCTCCTGTAGGTAAGAGTGAGGAAGAGAAACTGAACTGGCTGCGTCAGATTCTGGAATGGCAGAGAGACATGTCTGATAACAAAGAATTCATGAGTCTTCTGAAGAATGACCTGGATCTTTTTGCGGACAGTGTTTACTGTTTCACTCCACAGGGAGATGTTAAAACACTTCCAAGCGGTTCTACACCGGTGGATTTTGCGTACAGTGTTCACAGTGCAGTCGGAAATAAGATGGTAGGTGCCAGAGTTAACGGTAAGCTGGTTCCGATTGAATATGAGATCAAAAACGGCGACCGTATTGAAATCATTACTTCACAGAATTCTCAGGGACCAAGCCGCGACTGGTTGAAACTGGTTAAGAGTACTCAGGCAAAGAACAAGATTAACCAGTGGTTCAAGAAGGAATTAAAAGAAGATAATATCCTTAAGGGCAAGGAGATGCTTGCGCAGTATGCGCGTGCAAAGGGATTTAAGATCGCAAATTATACAAAAACCCAGTATCTGGAGGCTGTTTTGCGTAAATATGGTTTCAGGGACTGGGATTCAGTACTTGCTGCAATTGGTCATGGCGGATTGAAAGAAGGTCAGGTTTTCAATAAGCTGGTGGAGGCATATGATAAGGAAAATAAGAAGAATCTGACAGACGAGCAGGTTCTTGAGGCTGCTTCTGAGACACAGGAAAAGCTTCACATTGCCAAGAGTAAGAGCGGCATTGTGGTAAAAGGAATCCATGATGTGGCAGTCCGTTTTTCCAAGTGCTGTAATCCAATCCCGGGTGATGAGATTGTAGGTTTTGTTACAAGAGGACGTGGGATCACAATTCATCGTACAGATTGTGTCAATGTGCTGAATATGTCTGAGACAGACAGGACACGACTGATTGAGGCAGAGTGGCAGCAGCCTGATACCAAGGAAAAAGAGAAGTATACGGCTGAGATTCAGGTTTATGCAAATAACCGTACAGGGCTTCTTGTGGATCTTTCTAAAATATTTACAGAACGTAAGATCGACCTGCGAAGTATCAACAGCCGTACAAGCAAGCAGGAGAAGGCAACTATTTCCATGAGTTTTGAGATTGGAAGCAAAGAGGAACTGCGTTCCCTGATCGAGAAGATCCGTCAGGTAGAGAGTGTCATTGACGTAGAGAGAACTACAGGCTGATCATGGAAAAATCTGCTGGAACATTATTTTATGGAACTGCTGCAGATTGACAGAAAGGAATAACATGAAGAATTTAGAATTACAGAAATGTATATTAGGACCTGTATATACAAATTGCTATCTCCTTAAGAATAAAGAAACCGGAGAACTGATCATTGTTGATCCCGCAGATTGTCCGGAGAAGATTGAAATGAAGATTTCCCGGATGAATGGAAAACCGGTGGCGATTCTTCTTACCCATGGACATTTTGACCACATTCTGGCTGCACAGGCAGTAAAGGAGAAATATAATATTCCGATTTATGCCTGTCGTCAGGAAGAGGAGATGCTCCGCGAACCTTCGATCAATATGACTGTACATTATGGACAGGGATGTTCTATTGTGCCGGATGTATTTCTGGAGGATCTGGATGTTATCAGACTGGCGGGATTTTCCGTTCAGATGATCCATACACCGGGACATACCAAAGGAAGCTGCTGTTATTATCTGAAAGATGAAGGTGTATTGTTCAGCGGTGATACAGTGTTCTATGGCTCTGTTGGAAGAACGGATTTTCCGGGTGGAAGTACAGCAGAAATCGTGAGAAGTCTCCATAAACTGGTAGATTCGCTTCCTGAAGAGACCGAGGTTTTCCCCGGACATGATGCATCTACCACTATTGGTTATGAAAAGAGGTATAATCCATTTGTGTAAAATAGGCATTCTGTTTGAGAACAGAGATTTTGAACATGATGTTTATGAACTGATCAAAGCGTTTTATCCCGAAGCGGAGATACATACTCTTTATGAAAATGCTGAAGCAGAGTATGACCTCCGCTTCAGTGTGGAACAGGATAATGACAGTTATATCATAAAATACGAAAGGACAGAGAATCTGTCGAAACAGGAAACAGAGCAAAAAGGGGTAATTTCCGCAGACATACTTTCTAAAGAGAATGCAGGCTGTGGAATACAGGATGCTCATGCTCTGAGAAAAGAGAATAAAGATAATATCAAATATGCTCTGTATCAGTTGTTGGTAAAACTGACGGGCAGAACTCTTCCATGGGGAAATCTGACAGGAATACGTCCTGCCAAACTGGCAATGGGAATGATCGAATCCGGAATGAAAAATACGGAAGCAGCCCGGGAGATGCGTGAGAGATATCTGGTAAGTCCGCAGAAAACAGCGCTTGCCATCACTATTGCAAACAGGGAAAGAGAGATTCTGAAGGATATTGACTATGAAAATGGATACAGCCTTTATATTGGAATCCCGTTTTGCCCAAGTATCTGTCTGTATTGTTCCTTCAGCTCCTATCCGCTGAAAGTGTGGGAGAAGAGAACAGATGAATATGTGGAAGCTCTCTGCCGGGAGGTAAGAGAGACTGCTCTTATGATGAAGGGAAGAAAACTGGACACCATCTATATTGGCGGCGGTACCCCGACTACACTGCTTCCACATCAGATCCGTAAGCTCCTGGATACAGTGGGAGAAGCTTTTGGCTATGAAGGACTGGCAGAGTTTACTGTGGAAGCCGGCAGACCGGACAGTATTACACGTGAAAAGCTGATGGCGATCAGGGAGTATCCGGTAACAAGAATTTCCGTAAATCCACAGACTATGAATCAGGAAACCCTGGATATTATCGGCCGCAGACATACTGTGGAGCAGACAAAAGAAGCGTTTCATCTGGCACGAGAGCTGGGATACGATAACATTAACATGGATCTGATCGTAGGTCTTCCGGGTGAGGATATTCACATGGTAGAGCGGACTCTTGAACAGGTTCGTGAACTGGCACCGGACAGTATTACCGTACATTCACTGGCAGTGAAACGTGCAGCAAGGCTGAATATTTTTAAAGAGAAATATCAGGAAATGTCTTTTGAGAATAATCAGGAAATTATGGATCTGACCATGAAAACTGCGTATGAAATGGGAATGGGTCCTTATTATCTGTACAGACAGAAGAATATGAAGGGAAATTTTGAAAATGTTGGCTATGCAAAGGTTGACAAAGCGGGAATTTACAATATACTGATTATGGAGGAAAAACAGCCTATCATCGCACTGGGGGCAGGCGGTTCTTCCAAGCTGGTCTTTGACCATGGACAGAGAATTGAACGTGTGGAGAATGTAAAAGACGTTTCTAATTATATTTCCCGCATTGATGAGATGATCGAGAGAAAACGGACAGCAATAGCTACCTGGCTGTAGGATGTGGAGGTAACATTTTGGACACAGTACAAAAGACAGCGGCAGGTTCACAGCAGAGGATCCTGGAATTTGACCTTGCTTCTGAACTGCATCATGGAATGCTGGTAAGTAATCTGGCTTATGCGGTTGCAGAGGAGATGGGACTGCCGCATGAACAGTGCTATGAGCTTGCAATAGCAGGAATGCTCCATGATATAGGAAAGCTGAAGCTGACAAGTTATATTAACGGACAGGAGCAGGATCCTCTGGTGATCGAGGAACTGAAGTATGTCCGGATGCATTCTACATTGGGATATGAGGAACTTAAAGGGCAGGGATATTCGGATTTTGTATTGGAGAGTATCCTGTACCATCATGAGAATTATGATGGCAGTGGATATCCGTCCAATAAAGCAGGTGATGACATACCCATAGGTGCCCGGATACTCAGAGTCTGCGATGTATATGCAGCATTGATCTCTGACAGACCATACAGAAGAGGATTTGATATTTCTTCAGTTATGGAGTTGATGATCGATGAAGTAAAAAATTTTGATATGCAGGTTTTTCTTGCGTTTCAGAGAGTGGTTCATAATGGAGACGGGCAGAATTTTTATAAAAGAGGAGGACAACATGGCATTAAAGAAGAAACCGGTAACCGGTATGAAGGACATTTTACCAAAAGAGATGGAAATCCGTAATTATGTGATGAACATGATTCGTGAAACATACGGAACATTTGGCTTTTCATCTATAGAGACACCATGTGTGGAGCATATTGAAAATCTTTCCAGTAAACAGGGCGGAGAGAATGAGAAACTTATTTTCAAGATCCTGAAACGTGGGGAGAAACTGAAACTTGCGGAAGCAGAGAAAGAAAGTGATCTGGTTGACTCCGGACTTCGCTACGATCTGACTGTGCCGCTTTCCAGATATTATTCCAACAACGCAAATGAGCTTCCGGCTCCTTTTAAGGCACTTCAGATGGGCAATGTGTGGAGAGCAGACAGACCGCAGAGAGGACGTTTCCGTCAGTTTATGCAGTGTGATATTGATATTCTGGGTGAGTCTACTTATCTGGCTGAGATCGAACTGGTTCTTGCTACCACAACGTTGCTCGGAAAGCTGGATTTCCATAACTTTACGATTCGCATCAACGACAGAAAAATCTTAAAAGCGATGGCGCAGTACAGTGGATTCCCACAGGAAAGCTTTGACACTGTGTTTATCATTCTGGACAAGATGGACAAGATTGGTTTGGAAGGTGTTGCAGAAGAACTGGAGAAGGAAGGATTTGCAAAAGAGAGCATTGATACCTACCTTGGACTTTTCAAAGAGATCACTTCTGACATTGAGGGTGTTCGTTACTGCAAAGAGAAATTAAAAGATGTTCTGGATCCAAAGGTTGCTGAGGACCTTGAAACAATCATTTCTACTGTAGATTCTGTTAAGACAGCAGATTTTAAGATGTCTTTCGATCCGACTTTGGTACGTGGAATGTCTTATTATACAGGACCGATTTTTGAAATCTCTATGGATGAGTTTGGCGGCAGCGTAGGCGGCGGTGGACGCTATGATGAGATGATCGGTAAATTTACAGGAAACAATACATCTGCCTGCGGATTTTCAATTGGATTCGAGAGAATCGTAATGCTTCTTCTTGAGAGAAATTATGAAATCCCGACAAAGAATGGTAAGAAAGCATATCTTATCGAGAAGAATATGCCGGCAGACAAGATGCTGACGATTCTGAAACAGGCTCAGGAAGAGCGTAATGCCGGAACACAGATCAATATTTCTATTATGAAGAAGAATAAGAAATTCCAGAAAGATCAGATGACAGCAGAGGGCTATACAGAGTTTGTAGAATTCTTTAAAGACAGAATGTAATAATTCGTAACTGTTCAGCAACATTGCGAGATAGCAGACTGCCGGATAGTTACAACAATTCTTATAATATAGAAAGCATGAAAAGAGGAAAGAAACATGGCTGAAAGTATGCAGGGACTGCACAGAACATGCCGATGTGCAGAAGTAACAAAGGAAATGATCGGCAAAGAAGTTGTCCTTATGGGATGGGTTCAGAAAGCCCGCGATAAAGGCGGAATTATTTTCGTAGATTTAAGAGACCGTTCCGGTATCATGCAGCTGATTTTTGAGAATGGCAGCATTGATGAAGAAGGTTTTGCAAAAGCAGGTAAGCTGAGAAGTGAATTCGTAATCGCTGTTACCGGTGTGGTAGAAGAAAGAGGCGGCGCTGTTAACAAGAATCTTGCAACAGGTGAAATTGAGCTTCGCGTAAAATCCCTTCGTGTTCTGTCTGAAGCAGAGGTACCTCCGTTCCCAATTGAAGAGAACAGCAAGACAAAAGATGAAATCCGCCTGAAATATCGTTATCTTGACTTAAGAAGACCTGACCTTCAGAAGAATATTATGCTTAAGAGCAAAGTCATGATGCTTACAAGACAGTTCTTCGCAAAAGAAGGATTCCTTGAAATTGAAACTCCGATGCTTGGTAAGAGTACACCGGAAGGTGCAAGAGATTATCTGGTACCGTCTCGTGTTCATCCGGGACATTTCTATGGTCTGCCACAGTCTCCGCAGCTGTACAAACAGCTTCTGATGTGCTCTGGTTATGACCGTTATATCCAGATTGCAAGATGTTTCCGTGACGAAGACCTTCGTGCGGACAGACAGCCGGAATTTACCCAGATCGATATGGAACTCTCTTTTGTAGATGTTGATGACGTAATTGATGTAAATGAGAGATTCCTTGCTTATCTGTTCAAGGAAGTACTTGATATTGATGTAAAACTTCCAATCCAGCGTATCACATGGCAGGAAGCTATGGACAGATTTGGTTCTGATAAACCGGATATGCGTTTCGGAATGGAACTTCATGATGTAAGTGATGTAGTTAAAAACTGTGGATTCAGCGTGTTTACTTCTGCGTTGGAAAATGGCGGCAGTGTTCGTGGTATCAATGCAGAAGGACAGGGCGCTATGCCACGTAAGAAAATTGACAAACTGGTTGAGTTTGCCAAAGGTTACGGTGCAAAAGGCCTTGCATACATTGCAATCGCTGAAGATGGCACAAGAAAATCTTCTTTTGCTAAATTCATGACAGATGAAGAGATGGATGTTCTGGTAGCAGCTATGGATGGTAAAGCAGGAGACTTACTTCTGTTTGCAGCAGATAAGAAGAAACTGGTTTATGATGTACTTGGCGCACTTCGTCTGGAACTTGCAAAGCAGATGGATCTTCTTGATAAGAATGAGTATCGTTTCGTATGGGTAACAGAGTTCCCGCTTCTTGAATGGAGTGAAGAAGAGAATCGTTTCACAGCAATGCATCATCCATTTACCATGCTTATGGAAGAGGACCTTCCACTTCTGGATACAGATCCTGGAAAAGTTCGTGCAAAAGCATATGATATCGTATTAAACGGTAATGAAATTGGTGGAGGAAGTGTCAGAATCCATCAGGATGATATTCAGGAGAGAATGTTTGAAGCACTTGGATTCACAAAAGAAGCTGCTCACGAGCAGTTCGGATTCCTTCTGGACGCATTCAAATATGGAGTTCCGCCTCACGCCGGACTGGCATACGGACTTGACCGTCTGGTAATGCTTATGGCGAAAGTTGACAGCATCCGTGACGTAATCGCATTCCCGAAGGTTAAAGATGCTTCCTGTCTGATGACTCAGTCTCCGAGCCGCGTAAGCGAGGAGCAGTTAAAAGAACTGGAACTGGAAGTAAGACCGGAGGAAGTAACTGAATAAGGAGGAAGCTTACAATTCAGACGTTTTTGATTGTATGCCCGTTGGTATTCCTTGCAGGATTAGTTGATTCTATCGCAGGCGGGGGTGGTTTGATCTCCCTGCCTGCGTATCTGCTTGCAGGGGTTCCGATGCACAATGCGATAGCAACGAATAAATTATCCTCGGCAACTGGGACAGCGATTTCAACAGCACGTTTATGTAAGAATAAATTTGTAGACTGGGGAGTTGCACTGCCATGTATTTCCATGGCTCTTGTCGGTTCTTTTGCAGGCGCTCATATTGCGCTTCTTGCCAGTGATAAGATATTAAAATGGATGCTGATTCCAGTACTTCCTATTGTTGCGTTTTATGTAATGAAGAAGAAAAATCTGGATGATAACAGCAATGTAGAGATTTCCAGAAAGAAACAGTGGATTTTGTGTGCGGTGTGTTCTCTGGCTGTTGGCTGCTACGATGGCTTTTATGGGCCGGGAACTGGTACGTTTCTGCTTATTTTATATACAGGAGTAGCAAAACTTCCCGTAGCGAAAGCTTCCGGAACTATGAAACTTGCAAATCTTTCTTCTAATATAATGGCATTAGTTGTTTTTTTATTTAGTGGAAAGATTGTCATATATCTTGGACTTGCAGCTTCTGTTTTTTCCATTGCAGGGCATTATGTAGGATCTGGAATGGTAATGAAAAATGGAAATAAAATCGTAAGACCGATTATTCTGATCGTTCTGGTTTTACTGTTTATCAAAATTATAACGGGGATGTAAAAAGAATAAGACAAAGGTTAAAAAGACCACCATATCATAGAATGATTCGGGAAAGGAACATTTCTGTGATATGGTGGCCTTTTTAGTTGTTTAACCAAACTGCGAAGCAGTTATTTGGTTATGAGCAAGTAGCGGAAGCGGATTGCGAATATCCGATTGACTAATCGTTAATTGGAACTGCTTTCAGTAGAAGTATTATCATCTGTCTGCTTATCTGTATCGGCAGAAATATTTTCATCCTCAGAATCAGAAGTCTCGAGAGGAGAATCTGTCAAAGTACCGAAAATAGCATTTCCCAAAGTATTTCCCTCATCCTGAAGTTTCCAGGATACCCCATCATTGATTAGAACAAAATCTACATCATTGACGGTAGTAACGGTATTATCATTGATGCTGTTCAGAAGAATTTCGAAAGATTTCTCGTATCGTTTCTGGGAGCCATCGATAACTGCGTCAGCAGAAGCCAGATATTTATCAAGCTTTTCCTGATAATCAGCCAGGATCGAATCACTGTCAAAGGTTGTAATTTCAGTTGTAACAGTGGCATTGTATCCATTTTCACTGCTGGATTTAATGACATAATTAAAATTTTTATGAATCTGTTCGGCAAGTGCTGAGGCAATGGAATTTTTTGCAGTATCGGATGTATTCATGATATTTACTACACCCAGATAAGATGTCATTTCTTTCAAATCCAGTTTCTGTAGAGTATCAAGATATACGGTCAGGGTATCTTCCGGTGAAAGGATATCCGGATCTGCCAGATCAGCTATAAGACCGCCGACAAGGTCATCTTCCAGAGAATTGGTACGCTGGATCTTCCATTTTTCCTTTTTATCATTGCCTGTATTGACAAGCTGTATGTTACAGTCTGTCTCAGCTGTATCATAGTCATTTGTGTTTAAAAGGTGATTCAGGATCAGATAATGAGCCTCAAGAGATCTGGAAGAATCTTTGATATTTCCTTTTTGTGCCTGGGCTGACTCTGTGATCTGTGTCCGGAGAAGTTCTGCTTTAAAATCTCTGGCAAGAACTTTGGAATCGATTGTGGTCAGTTTGACAGAAACAGTGGCAGAATGATTGGCTGTGCCGATGATGACATCCGAAATTTTGTAATTAAATTTCCGGAAAAAGAGAGAAAAGGTTTCATTGATTTCATCAGTTAAATCAGTATTCTCTGTGGCATCGGGGAACAGCTCTGTATAGGGTATGTATTTTTGCGTAGTTTCTGAATCGAGATTTTTTAACTGATCCAGTTCATTTCTGACTACACTCTTTACATCTGACTCATTTTTGCGGAAACAGCCGCTGCTTACAGATACAGCAAAAAGAAAAAATAAGACAGAGAAAAGAAGAATCAGGTGTTTGTTTATATTCATACGTGTTCTTTCCTTTCACAGTGCTTTCTGTGCAACTGTTTGACAGTTACTTTTCTGTTTATTTTAACAGATTTTGTACTGACTGTCAAAAAAGTGAAAAAGATGAACGAAATTCATAAAAAAAACGTGAAAAAATTGTGAAAAATGTTGCCATTTGATTACAATGCTTTTATTTTAAGGCAGAATCTGCTATGATAGGAAAGTGAATAATAATGATATAAAAAAGCAGTAGTGTATAATAGATGTTAGCCTGAACAAGGTGATAATATCAAGGAGGCAACTTATGAAGAAGCGTATTATTATCGTTTTGGGAATCCTGATTGCAGCAGGTGGTATCGGAACCGGAGTCTGGTATCACTTTAAAGGAAACGGTCAGAGTGGAACCGGTGATTCTATTGTGTATGTGTCAAAAGTAAGTGTGATCACCGGATCTGAAACAACAGCGGTAAATCGGTTTGCTGGTGTGGTAGAACCGCAGAAAACTGTAAACGTAAAAATAGAAAGTGGACGAAAAGTAAAAGAAGTGGAAGTTAAGACCGGAGAAGAGGTAAAGGCCGGACAGCTTCTTTTTGAATATGATCTCAGCAGTATTGAGGATGATCTGAAGCAGGCGCAACTGGATCTGGACAGATTAAAAAATGAACAGATCAGCCTGACAGAACAGATAGCTACGCTGGAAGCGGAGAAGAAAAAAGCAAAGGCCGAAGATCAGTTGTCCTATACCATTGAAATCGAGACTAACAAAATGAATCTCAAGAAGAATGAATATAGTCAGAAGAGTAAACAGTCTGAAATTGATAAACTTCAGAGCGCAACACAGAATACAGAGGTTCGAAGTGAAATAGATGGTGTGATACAGAAAATTGACACTTCCAAAATGACAAGTGACGACGGTGATTCTGTGGATGACAGCAGTGCAATGGACAGTAACATGTCGTCAGGTGACGGAAGTTCGGACAGTTCTGCATTTATTACAATTCTCAGTACAGGTGCTTACAGAGTGAAAGGTAAAGTTAATGAACAGAACAGGGATTCTATTGTACCCGGAGAGGCAGTGATCATCCGTTCCAGAGTAGACAGCAGTAAAACATGGAAAGGAACGATGGGATCCGTAGATGTGAATAATGGAACTTCAGATGACAGCAGTAATGATATGTATATGGGTATGGCAAGTACCAGTTCCGATGATCAGACAACGTCTACTTCTTATCCTTTTTATGTGGAATTGGATTCCTCTGAGAATCTGATGCTTGGACAGCATGTGTACATAGAACGTGACATCGGACAGGATGAGAAAAAAGACGGTCTGTGGCTCAGTGATTACTATATTCTGGACACAGATACCAATGAACCGTATGTATGGGCAGCCAGCGATAAGAACAGACTGGAGAAGCGTTATGTAACACTTGGAGAACATGATGATGATCTTGGAGAATATAAGATTGTTGAGGGCCTTACAAAGAAAGATGCGATTGCATTCCCGACAGCGGCTCTGGAAGAAGGCGAAAAAACAGAGATCGGAGATCTGGCTCAGACAATGAGCGGAGGCGCGGACGGGATTACAGATATGGATGCTGATCATGGAAATATGGATGATGAACAGCCAGATTCCGCAGATGGGGAAGCCTATACAGATCCAGATATGGAAGAGGGTTCTGAAGATGACAGTTCGGATGACTCGATTGATCCAAATGAGGAACTTGTACCAATCGATGAGGCACCTGGTATGAGCGCAGGTGAAGACGTGGAGGGGATCGAATGATACTGGAATTAAAGGGTATATATAAAGAATATCAGCAGGGTAAAATGAAAGTTCCGGTATTAAAAGATGTGAATTTCTCCATGGAAGAAGGAGAATACGTGGCAATTATGGGACCATCCGGTTCGGGAAAAACTACTCTGATGAACATTATCGGATGTCTGGACAAGCAGACAGAGGGGACTTTTTTTCTGGATGGAGTGGATATTAAGGCGTGTTCGGAGAATGAAATGTCGGATATCCGGCTGAATAAGATAGGGTTTGTTTTTCAGAGCTTTCATCTTCTCCCTAAGCAGAGTGCTCTGGCAAATGTTGAGATGCCATTAAATTATGCGAGAGTACCTAAGAAGGAGAGAAGAGAACGCGCTCTGAAGGCACTTGACAGAGTGGGCCTGGCGGACAGAGTAGATTTTAAGCCAAATCAGCTTTCAGGAGGTCAGATGCAGAGGGTTGCCATTGCCAGGGCGATCGTCAATAACCCGAAACTTCTTCTTGCAGATGAACCTACAGGTGCTCTTGATAGTAAATCAGGTGCGCAGGTTATGGAACTTTTCCAGAGGCTGAATGATGAGGGGGTATCTGTATTGATGATCACCCATGATGCGGATATTGCTGCACATGCGAAAAGGGTGGTTACGATCAAAGATGGTATCCTTCAGGAAAAGAGGTGATCTTCATGGGCAAAGTAAAGAAAATCCTCGCAGGAGTGCTTGTGGTGGTAATCGCAGGAAGCGGAATTACAGCGGGATTGATGCAGCTGAAGAAAAACAGCCAGAAAACAGTGGCGGTTACTCCTGTGAGCGGATTACTGCAGGAATTTTATACACCTTCCACCACGCTTGACGGAACCATTACATCCAGTGCAACACAGACAGTAAACGGTGATAAAGACCTGATCATTGATCAGATTTATGTGACAAAGGGAGATGCCGTAAAAAAAGGGGATCATCTGGTTTCTTTTGATACTACTCTGGTGGAAATGGAACTGAATATAGCAAAGCTGAAAAAACAGAAACTGGAGCAGGATTTAAATAAAGCAGTGAACAGACTGAACAGCCTTCAGAATGGCGGGCCTGTAGAGGAAACAGATGCGGGTACAGATGCCGATGACCTGAATTCAACAACAGGAAGCACTAATAATAATACAGGAGATGATGATATGACACCGGATGATACTTTGTCATCCGCAACAGATATGTCCGGTAATTATCTGGCAGCAGCCATGCATCCGTTTTTGTTATCTGCTTTTACAGATGGAGATGCAGTGGATAATGCGAGCTCAGACAATTCTTCATCCAAGGCAGATTTACCGGGAGATGATGCTTCAACAGATACCGGAAATACAGGCGGTTCATCAGACGGAACATCTGCGGATAATGATACTCCGGTATATTCGGATCCCTCAGCGAATGGATTCAGTGACGGAGAGAAGGATGATTTTAATTCAGGAAAAAATGATACACCGGAATTATCACCAACGCCAACGCCAACACTGGATGATCGTACCACATATTTTGATCCTTATTACCGAAAAGGTGATCCGAATATCACAGATGGTGACGAGCCGTTTTATCAAAAACTGGATGCAGATTCCGTTCCGTTTACTGGCAGTGGCACAGAGGATGATCCATATGTATATCTGTGCAGCAGTGCAAAAGAGAAAGTTACTGTGATGGGATCATTTTTTAATAAACTTGCAGGATACAGTTCTGATGGAACAAAAATTGTTCATCAGGGAGGTTACTGGTACCGTCTGGAGTTTCATCAGAATGATACCATAGAAGATTATGATAATCTGAAAACATCCTGTACAGGTTATTATCTGGTAAACGGAAGTCTTCTGGAGAAACCGGTGTATGAATTTGCAGAAGTGGAATTCACACTGTCAGATGCAGATAAATATGACAAGAATCCGGATGATGGAGGCGATGATAATCCGGCCGGTGGTGATGATGAACCTACCGGAACTCCTGTTTCCAGAGCAGATGCCATCAAGTATCAGAAGAGTAAGATTGCCAGCCTGAAACTGGACCTTCAGGAAAGCGATATCAAAATATCACAGCTGGAAAAGAAAGCGAATAAAAAGCTTATCAGTGCAAAATTGGATGGTACGGTTACTTATGTGGGAGATTCCGGAGGTGGTGAGACAACGGATGGGAAAGCCCTGATCAAAGTAAAGAGCAGTGATGGTTTTTATGTGATCGGTTCTGTCAGTGAACTGATGCTGGATGATATCAAAGAAGGCACAAAACTTGACTGCACAAGTTATACCAGTGGATCTTTTGAGGCAGAAGTTATGGATGTTTCAGAGTATCCTGTAACCGGAAACAGCTTCTATGGCAGCAGTAATCCAAATGTGTCTTATTATGCATTTACAGCAGTGGTAAGTGACAAGACACTTCAGCTGGAAGATCAGGACTGGGTTACTGTCAATTATGAAGCATCTGCTACAGAGAACAGTATGGTTATCCAGAAGGCTTTTGTCAGAAATGATAATAATAAAAACTATGTGTATAAAGATGATAATGGTATCCTGAAGAAACAGGAGATTTCTGCAGGTGCAACTGTGGACAGCGGTTACAGTGTGATTGTCAAAGGTGGACTCAGTGAAGATGATATGATTGCATTTCCTTATGGAAAAGATGTGAAAGAGGGCGCAAAGACAAAAGAAGTTACTCTGGATCAGATGTATGGATATTAATTGAGAAAGGAGACATTTTATGCTTGAAAATATACGCCTGGCTTTTCAGGGAATATGGTCACATATGATGAGATCCTTCCTGACTATGCTGGGTATCATTATTGGTATTGCGTCTATCATTGCAATTGTTTCTACCATCAAAGGAACCAGTGAGCAGATTAAGGAAGACCTGATAGGTGCAGGTTCCAATACAGTAAATATTTATCTGTATGATGGAGATAATCAATATGATGCGGAATATGGAAATTCTTCAAAAGCACCGATTCTGACAGATGATGTAAAAGAAGAAGTGAAAGATCTAGACCATGTTGAGAATGCAACTTTTTATTATAACAGTACCAGCGCATCTATTTATAATAACAATAACAGTCTGGAAGGCGGAAGTGTTTACGGGATTGATGTGAATTATCTGGCTACCTGCGGATATGTGATTCAGTCAGGACGGGGATTTGTAAAGGATGACTACAAAAATTACAATAAAGTTGCGCTGATCGATGATAATGCGGCACAGAATCTGTTCCCGTCACAGAACCCGGTAGGGCAGACTGTGGAGATCAATCAGGAACCATATACGATTGTGGGAGTGATCCGGCAGGATGAGAATTATCAGCCGACGATCAACAGTATTGACGAATATTACACTTATTATCAGTCAATCGTTGGAAGTGTGATGATTCCGGACAGCTGCTGGCCGATTTCCTTTAAATTTGATGTTCCTCAGAATGTAATTGTGAAAGCAGACAGCACAGATACTATGAGTACGGTGGGAAATGCAGCAGCAGATGCGCTGAATAATTTAATTGCAGCCCTGAATACAGGTGGAAATACAACCATGAAATACAAAGCTGAAGACATCATGGAGCAGGTTAAGAATATGCAGAAGCTCAGTGAGAGTACAAATAATCAGCTGATCTGGATTGCAAGTATTTCTCTCCTTGTGGGTGGTATTGGTGTCATGAATATCATGTTGGTTTCTGTTACGGAGCGTACTAAAGAGATTGGTCTGAAAAAGGCTATCGGGGCACGTAAGAAGACTATTCTGGGACAGTTTCTGACAGAGGCTTCCGTACTTACCAGTATTGGCGGTATTATCGGAGTAATAACAGGAATCGGGCTGTCGAAAGTGGTGGGAAAGGTTACCGGTTCGCCTACTGCGATCAGTGTGCCATCAATTGTGATCGCAGTATTGTTTTCTACAGTGATAGGCGTGGTATTTGGACTGCTTCCTTCTGTGAAAGCAGCAAATTTAAATCCTATTGATGCGTTGAGAAGTGAATAAACACTGCATAGATAAAACAGACTTGATGTACAATACCTTTGTATATTGAGTCTGTTTTTCTGTAACATTTTTAGTTACTGTTTACTGGTAATATCCTGCAAAGCGTGTTATTGAAAACGAAGTGAACAATAACCATTTTTCTGTGGATTTTAAACAGAAAAACAATCAAATTTGTATAGATGTCAAGAAATGTGCTAAAATTTGTACAAAAAATAAAAAAATATGGAAGTACAAAGACAGGTTGTGCTATAATGGAGTATCTCAAAAAGAATTATTTATACAGGAGAAAGTTCGCGGATGGTATCATTTACCTATATCATCAAAGATAAATTTGGAATACATGCAAGGCCCGGACTGCTTCTTGTGCAGGAAGCCGGAAAGCTTACGAGCAATATCACTATTTTTAAAGGAACAGACAGTGGTGATGCGAAGCGGATGTTCTGTGTTATGAATCTTGCAGTAAAACAGGGAGATCAGATAACAGTACATGTGGAAGGCGAGAATGAAGAGGCAGATGCCGAAGTAATGAGAGAGTTTTTGAAAAATAATCTGTAACTGTGAAGATGTCAGACAGTTATGCCATAATCTTTAATAAGGAGAATTGGAGTAATGAAAGTATTAGAAGGTAAGTCCGTATTTTCAGGAATCGCAATTGGAAAGATTTCTATTTTGCAGAAAGCAGACACAAGTGTAAAGCGTACGAAGGTAGAAAATCCGGAGGCAGAGATCACACGTGTGCAGGAAGCAAAAGAGAAAGCAGTTGAACAGCTTCAGAAACTGTATGATAAGGCACTCCGGGAAGTTGGAGAATCAGGTGCTGCTATTTTTGAAGTGCATCAGATGATGCTGGATGATGAGGACTATCTGGATTCTATTGATAACATTATCCGTACGGAGAATGTAAATGCAGAGTATGCAGTAGCAACAACAGGCGATAATTTTGCAGACATGTTTGCGCAGATGGATGATGACTACATGAAAGCAAGAGCGGCAGATATAAAGGATATTTCAGATCGTCTGGTACGTGTATTATCAGGACACGATGAGGGAGATATGGATGCTGCAGAACCATCTATTATCGTTGCTGAGGATCTGGCTCCAAGTGAAACTGTACAGATGGACAAGAGCAAAGTTCTTGCATTTGTTACAAGGAAAGGTTCTTCCAATTCCCATACAGCAATCCTTGCAAGAACTATGAATATCCCGGCGCTGATCAATATTGAATATGATGACAGCATGGATGGGAAAATGGCAGTTGTAGACGGTAAGACCGGTTCTCTTATTGTGGAACCGGATGCAGATACCCTGAAGAAATATCAGGATCAGAAAGACGAGGAGTTGCGCCAGAGAGCAATGCTCAAAGAATTAAAAGGCAAAACTACAGAGACAAAGAGTGGACATAAGATTCATCTGTACGCAAACATCGGAAGCACAGGCGATGTAGCCAGTGTACTGGCTAATGATGCAGAAGGTATTGGTCTATTCAGAAGTGAATTCATTTATCTGGAAAAAGATAATTATCCGACAGAGGAAGAGCAGTTCCAGATTTATAAAGCAGTAGCACAGAATATGGCAGGAAAGAAAGTAATCATCCGTACACTGGATATCGGCGCAGACAAGCAGATTGATTACTTTGATATGGCACACGAAGAGAATCCGGCAATGGGTTATCGTGCAATCCGTATCTGCCTGGACAGACCAGAAGTATTTAAGACACAGCTTCGTGCACTGTTCAGAGCAAGTATGTTCGGAAATATCTCCATTATGTATCCGATGATCATCTCTGTAACAGAAGTAAAACAGATCAAGGCTATTGTTGCAGAGGTTAAGAAAGAGCTGACAGAGCAGGGCATTCCGTTTAAAGATGACGTAGAGCAGGGTGTAATGATCGAGACACCGGCTGCAGTTATGATCAGTGATCTTCTTGCAAAAGAAGTTGATTTCTTCAGCATCGGAACTAACGATTTAACACAGTATACACTGGCAATCGACCGTCAGAATGCAAAACTGGATAATATTTATGATTCTCATCATGAAGCTGTACTTCGTATGATCCAGATGGTCATTGATAATGCACATAAAGAGGGAATCTGGGCAGGAATCTGCGGAGAGCTCGGAGCAGATACTACATTGACAGAACGCTTTATCCAGATGGGGATTGATGAATTATCTGTATCACCTACATTTGTTCTGCCGGTACGTAAGATCGTAAGGGAACTGGACTGATTCTGGCATAAATATCGCAAAAGAATAGAAACAGGCAGTCAAAATTCCGCATGGGTCAATCTATGCGGAATTTTTTTGCAATAAATTAGCGGTTCCTGATTGTGATACATAAAAAAATATGATAAACTGAACATAATCTGTAATTTTATGAAAAGATAATTGATACATAAAAAATCTGAAGTGGATCAGAAGCAAAGGAGATATGAATATGGGAAAAATTGCCATTGTCACAGACAGTAACAGCGGCATAACACAGGACCAGGCAAGAGAACTTGGAATCAGCGTAATTCCAATGCCTTTTTATATTAACGAGAAGCTTTATCTTGAAGGAATCACTCTTTCACAGGAAGAGTTTTATGAGAGACTTAAGAATGATGAGGCTATTTCTACTTCACAGCCGGGGCCGGCAGATGTATGCGGACTCTGGAATACATTACTGGAAAAGTATGATGAAGTAGTGCACATTCCAATGTCAAGCGGACTGAGTGCATCCTGCGATACAGCAATGGGACTGGCTCAGGAATATGACGGAAGAGTACATGTAGTAGACAATCAGAGAATTTCTGTTACGCAGAGACAATCTGTACTGGATGCCCTCACATTAAGAGATGCGGGCAGAAATGCGACACAGATCAAACAGGTTCTGGAAGAGCAGAAGCTGGATTCCAGTATCTATATTACTCTGGAAACTCTGAAATACCTTAAGAAAGGCGGAAGGATTACTCCTGCAGCAGCAGCAATCGGAACAGTTCTGAACCTGAAACCTGTGCTTCAGATCCAGGGTGAGAAGCTGGATGCATATTCCAAAACAAGAGGCAAGAAGCAGGCAAAACGTGTCATGCTCAAGGCTATACAGAATGACTGGGAGAACCGCTTCACAGAATACGTAAAACGTGGCGAAATGTGCCTGCAGTCTGCTTATACAGGAAATCAGGAGGAAGCAGAGGAATTTAAGAAAGAAATTGCCGAAGTATTCCCCGGAATTGAGATTGTGCAGAATCCGTTATCATTAAGTGTTGCATGCCATATCGGACATGGTGCTATTGCAGTTGCATGTTCAAGAAAAGTGGTAGTAGAATAAAACAATCTGAGGAGTTAGGAAAGAATGAAGAAACTTATGGAACAGATGGCGGAAGAACTTTCCGCAGCATTTGAAAAATCCGGATACGACCCATCCTACGGAAAAGTAACCGTATCCAACAGACCGGATCTTTGCGAATTTCAGTGCAACGGTGCTATGGCAGGAGCCAAAGCATACAAGAAGGCACCGTTTATGATCGCTGATGATGTAGTAGCATACTTAAAAGACAGCCAGGTTTTTTCCATGGCAGAAGTCGTAAAACCGGGATTTATCAATTTAAAAGTAAAAGGTGAATTCCTTGCAGATTACTTAAAGGAAATGGCAGCAGACGAGAAACTTTCCGTATCTGCAGCAAAAGAGCCGAAGACGATCATCATCGACTACGGTGGACCAAACGTTGCAAAACCTCTTCATGTAGGACACCTTCGTTCTGCAATCATCGGAGAAAGTATTAAGAGAATCGGTCGCTTTGTAGGACATAAAGTAATCGGTGATGTTCATCTGGGAGACTGGGGTCTTCAGATGGGGCTGATCATTACAGAACTGAAACACAGAAAACCGGAGCTGGTTTATTTTGATGATTCTTACACAGGAGAGTATCCGGAGGAAGCACCATTTACGATCAGCGAGCTGGAAGAAATCTATCCATGTGCAAGCGGCAAGTCCAAAGAGGATGAAGCGTACAGAAACGAAGCTCTGGAAGCAACTCATCTTCTTCAGCAGGGCAAACCGGGATACATGGCTCTCTGGAACCATATTATGAACGTATCCGTTACAGACCTGAAGCGCAACTATGACAAATTAAATGTGTCTTTTGATCTCTGGAAAAAGGAATCCGATGCACAGCCATATATTCCTGGAATGGTTGAGGAGATGAAAGAAAAAGGATTCGCTTATGTAGACCAGGGTGCACTTGTAGTAGATGTAAAAGAAGAGAACGACACAAAAGAGATTCCTCCATGTATGCTTCTGAAATCAGACGGAGCTTCTCTTTATACAACTACAGACCTTGCAACAATCGTAGAGCGAATGAAATTATTTAACCCGGATGAGATCTTGTATGTGGTAGACAAACGTCAGGAACTTCACTTTATCCAGGTATTCCGCTGTGCAAGAAAGACCGGGCTTGTAAAAGATGATACAAAGCTTTCTTTCCTTGGATTCGGAACCATGAACGGAAAAGACGGAAAACCGTTCAAGACAAGAGAGGGCGGCGTTATGCGTCTGGAAACTCTCATTAAAGACATCAACGAAGAGATGTTTACCAAGATTGTTGAGAATCGCAGCGTGAAAGATAAAGATGCGAAAGAAACTGCAGAGATCGTAGGGCTTTCCGCAATCAAATACGGTGACCTTTCCAATCAGGCTACCAAGGATTACATTTTTGATATTGACAGATTTACATCATTTGAAGGTAATACAGGTCCGTATATCCTTTATACGATCGTTCGTATCAAATCTATTCTGAACCGTTTTGCAGAAGAGGGCGGCAACCTTGAAGCAGGTACAATCCTTGATCCTGTAAACGACAGCCAGAAGAACCTGATGCTTCAGCTGACAGGTTTTGGTGCAACCGTAGAGAACGCCTTTGAAGAAAAAGCACCGCATAAGATCTGTGCATATATTTACGAAGTATCCAATGCATTCAACAGCTTCTATCATGAGACAAAGATCCTCAGCGAAGAGAACGAAGCACAGAAAGCTTCCTTCATCCAGTTGCTGAAACTCACTAAGAAAGTTCTGGAGACATGTATCGATCTTCTTGGATTTTCTGCACCGGACAGAATGTAAAAATAAGATTCATCAATAAATCAACTTGTTGGTATGCTAGTTACTGTTCACACACCACTATCCCGCGAGGTGTTTTGGCATGAATATGCCAAAATCCCGAGACATACAAGCCAAAATTTCATTGCCGCAGGCAATCTGGAATGAATTTTGGCTACGTTACTGAGAACGGAGTGAACAGTAACGTATACTAAGCCCTGTTTACATATATTGTAAATGGGGCTTTTCAAAAAGAACGAAATGTGCTATCATGTATTTATCTAATCTATACGTGATGAAATTCTTTCATCACATTTTCCATTTTTGTTTTAAACGAATTGTGAATATCTGCTTGGCTCAGATAAACTGCGGAGCAGTTATTCGGTTATGAGCAAGTAGCGAATCTGATGATTTTATCTGTTTGACAATTGAACAGGAGGTGAACCAGTGAATTTATCTGGAACTGTATTAAAAGGGCGTTACTGTATTCTGGATCCTGTTGGAAAAGGCGGCGGAGGGAAAGTTTACCTTGCCAGAGACCTGGAACTGGGCGTTTTGTGGGCGGTAAAAGAAATACCGGTATCCGACAAAAGTGAAGCTCGTATGCTTTTGAAACTTTCGCATCCGTCTTTGCCAAAGATGATAGATTACATAGAAGATAACCGAAAATGTTACCTTGTTATGGAATATGTCAGGGGAAAATCTCTGGGTGAGTATTTAAGAGGCGGAAAACATTTTTCCATAAATGAAATCGTTAAATATGGAATGGAGATTTCAGATGTATTCTCCTATTTTCATGGTCGGAAACCACCGGTTTATTATGGAGATCTGAAGCCTGACAATCTGATGCTGGGTGAGAATGGAAGATTATATCTGATCGATCTGGGCGGTGCTGTAAACGGATATAAATATCACCATAAAGTATGTACAGGCACTGCCGGTTTTGCTGCGCCGGAACAATATGAGGGAAAGATAAATGCAGCAACAGATATTTATACATTTGGAAAAACATTATCTGCCTTATGTGGAAAAACAGATTGTCTGTTATTCATCCGGAACATGTCATTATTCTGGCTTATTTTCAGATGCTGCATGAAGAAACCGGAAATGCGTTATCAAAATATGAAGACTGTACAGAAAAAACTAAGCAGAATCCAGAAGAGACAAAATCAGAGTAAAATTAAAAACATGTTGGTTTTGGCAGGGAGCAGTATTGCTTTTGCAGTAATAACTGTTTTTCTTCTGTTTAGTTCTGATCTGGTATCCGGCTCCAAAACATTTGATTTTTATGAAGAGCTAACTGATATTACAGACCTTTATTATCAGGAAGAATTTCAAAACGGCAGTAAAGCGGACAGGGAAAAAATTTGTGAACAGGCAGATACCGGACTGCGGAAATTACAAAAACAATGCACTGAAAAAGAGGAGTCAAGAAAGATATTACAGATTCTGGCAGTAAACAGTGAGTACCAGGAAAATTATGAAAATGCAGGATTCTACTATGAGCAAATGCTTCTTTATGATGAAACTTACAGAGCCGGATACGGTGAATATGGAATGTTTCTGTTCCGTACCTGGCAAAAGGAAGCCGGTCAGGCACTATGGACAGAATATAAGTCGAAAGAAACAATGTTAGACGATACAGTCAGCAGAAATCTGAGATTGTGGGAAAAGGAGATGACTAAGAGTGAAGAAAAATCATAACAGACTCTGGATTGTGACATTTGTATGTTTATGTCTGTGTCTGACTTCGACTATCTCTGCCATGCAGATGGGAGGTTTTGATATTGATGTAGGAAATGGAGAAAACAGCAGCTGGCAATGGCATGAGGAACAGCAGTGGAATCAGAGCAGTTGGGAGAATACGTGGGAAAATAACCGGCAGACTGGAGACAACACATCAGAAACTCCTGTACAGAACGATCGGGCCCAGGACAATGGATATCAGTATGATTCTGATACAGGAAACGGAACACAGGATAATATACAGCAATGGGATGGTGTACAGCAGAATAACACTGACTGGAATAACAGCAGTCAATGGAACAATAATTCTCAGTGGGATAATAATTCTCAGAACAATAATGTCCAGAATAATAATGCCCAGAATAATAACGTTCAGAGTAATAATGCCCGGAATAATAATTATGCATGGAACGCTCAACCTCAGACAGATAACAATATGCAGATAACATCCCGGACGGATAATAAATCCGCTGTTAAGATATCAGAAAAACCCACCCCAACATCAATACCTGTACCAACACCTAAACCTGCGAAAAATCCGAAGCCGACAAAAACACCCAAATCAACTCAGCCCCCAACTCCTAAGCCGTCAAAAAAGAAAAATAAGAAGAAACAAAATAAAGCAAAGAAAACAGAAAAAGAAAACAAGAATACAGGTAATTCCAAAGTGTTTCAGAATAAAGAAAACCAGGGGGATACTGTTGAATACACGCATGTAAAAGATGAAGCTGTTAAGTTTCATTGCACACAAAATACAGATAGTTTCCATACCCCGCGAATTCAGATAATATCCCGGGGCTCTGTTCAGATTCTTTCTTTTCGGCTTAACAAAACAGAATGTCCCTGGCATTGGGAAGGAGACTGGATCATACCGGATACGGAAGATGAAAATGTAAAAGAAATAGAATTGTTGGTTATCTCTCAAGGCGGAAAGCTGATAAAAATGAATCCCCGGATTTTTTCCTCATAGACGCTTCAGGAAAACAATGCTATAATTTATCATATTATATCAATTTTTCTGAGACAGGAGGAACCTATGTACAAAGTAATTTTGTTTGATTTAGATGGAACATTAACAGAATCCGGAGAGGGTATCACGAAATCTGTTCAGTATGCACTGGAGAGAATTGGAAAGCCTGAACCGGACCTTGAGAAACTGAAGGTTTTCATAGGACCGCCGCTTATGGAGATGTTTATGCAATATGCACAGATTGATGAGGCAACCGCAAAACAGGCGGTGGAAATTTACAGAGAACGCTATTCTGTGACAGGAATCTTTGAAAATGCCGTATATCCGGGAATTGAGAACATGCTGGCACAGTTGGAGAAGAAAGGATATATTCTCGCAGTAGCATCCTCTAAACCGGAAGTATATGTGAGACAGATCCTGGATCATTTTGGACTTACCCGGTACTTCACAGAAATCGGCGGAAGCGAATTGAATGGTCGAAGAACAAACAAGACAGAAGTGATCGAAGATGTTCTGAAACGTCTGAATATGGACAAACACAGAGATCAGGTTATTATGGTTGGAGATAAAGAACATGATGTATACGGAGCACGCAAAGCTGGTCTGGAATGTATTGCAGTTTCTTTCGGATATGGAACTGAAGAAGAGCTTAAACAGGCAAAACCTCTGAAAATCGTTGATTCTGCAGAAGGAATCGTAGATTTTTTCGCCTGAGCCCTCTGCGAAAACAAAATATTGTTTCTAAAATCTGGAGGGCAGGATATCCGGCAGGAATCCATTTTGTGATTTCGCAGATCGTTGCAGGGACTGCGTTGGCAGTATTTGCAAGAACAGCAGAAAATTCGGCAGAGACATACTATAATTACACGATTTTTCTCACAGGCTTAACAGGAATCCTGGCTATGATCCCGGCATTGTATTTTTATCGAAGAGATAAAGTTAGAAGAATTGCCGGCGGTCTGATCCCGGCACAGAAAAAAGTACCGCTTTCCTTACTGGAAATAATTCTTCTGCTTCTGGCAGGAGCCGGACTTGCACAGTATGGAAATTTCCTGATGGCAATTCTTCAGTCATTTATCAACAGCAGTGCCTACCAGGAAAGCATGACCAGAATTACAGAAGGAAAATCACTTTTTATGATGATTTTCTGGATGGGAATCGTTGCGCCGGCAGCAGAGGAAATGATCTTTCGCTGGTTAATCTATCTGCGTCTGCGTGACTGGATGAAGCTGCCGGTGGCAGCAGTGATTTCCGGAGTGGTCTTTGGTATATATCACGGAAATATCGTACAGGGAATTTACGCAAGTATCCTCGGAACTGCATTTGCATGGATACTGGAAATGAGTGGAAATATTTACAGCAGTATGCTGCTCCATATGGGAGCAAACATCTGGTCACTGCTTATCTCAGAATATGCACTGGATTTGTATTCCATGAAATATGGGGTACAGATTCTCATATTGATCTATCTGATTCTGTTGATCAGTGTGGTATATTGCCTTACCCATTTCGAAAAGATGTGCAGTATAAGAAAAAAGAAAAGAATGATATAAAAATAGAGACAAGATAAAGACATCTGCAATTGTGGAATGACAGTACACATGCAGGTGTCTTTGTTATTAGAAAAAAGATTATGTTAAGGCAAAAAGAAAATAATCAGTATACGGAAATTTAGATGTACTGGAAAGAGTAAAACCTAACAGTTTGATTAGGATTCGGAAATAACCTTTTACTGAATTAAACAGAGAATATCTGTTTGACAAATAAGTATTTAGCTATTAAGTACTTGACAGATACAACAGTATTCTGTATTATGAATGTATCAATACAACTAATACACTAAATACACACATAAAATAAAACAACACATCATGAAACACGTAACAGAAAGGAGGAATCACCAGTGATTGTTTTGGATTATCAGGACAGGCGTCCAATCTATGAACAGGTTACAGATAAATTTCAGATCCTAATCCTGAACGGTGTCCTGCCGCCGGGATCGCAGATGCCGTCAGTAAGGCAGCTTGCCACAGAACTGACCGTCAATCCCAACACGATCCAGCGTGCATATATGGAGCTGGAGAAACTGGGACTGATCTATCCTGTAAAAGGCAGAGGAAATTTCGTAGCAGACAGCTCTCAGGTACAGAAGATAAACAGAGAGAGCTACCGAAAAGAATTCACAGCACTGATACAGAAAGGCAGAAACACAGGATTCAACAGAGAGGAACTGGAGAAAATGCTTGCGGAAATCTTTGAAAAGGAGGACGAATCATGATAGAGATCAGAAACTGCAGTAAAGCTTTCGGAGAGATCCATGCCATTGACCATGTATTAATGGAAATCGGTGAACGCCAGATTTTCGGACTGGTAGGGACCAACGGTGCAGGAAAGAGCACGCTGCTTCGAATGGCTGCCGGAGTGATAAAGCCGGACGAAGGAGAAATCCTGGTGGATCAGGAACCGGTCTATGAGAATGAAAAGATAAAACAGCAGATATTTTACATTTCAGACGGTGGATATTTTCCACAGGGATATACGGCAGCAGATCTGAAAGATTTCTACAGAGAATATTATCCGGACTTTATGACTGACCGTTACAGTGAATTAATGGACCAGTTTCATCTGGATGAGAAACGCAGGATCAGTTCCTACAGCAAGGGAATGAAGAAACAGCTTCTGGTCATTATGGGAATCAGTGCAGGGACAAAATATCTGTTATGCGATGAAACGTTCGATGGACTTGATCCGGTCATGCGTCAGGCAGTAAAGAGTCTGTTTGTGTCTGAAATCATGAATCGGGATTTTACCCCGGTGATCGCATCTCATAATATGAGAGAACTGGAGGACGTGTGTGACCATGTAGGACTCCTGCACAAAGGAGGAATTCTTTTATCCAGAGAACTGGAAGACATGAAATTCCATATCCATAAGATCCAGTGTGTACTGCCGGATCAGACAAAAGAAGAAGCACTTTTGAAAGAATTGGACGTTTTAAAGAAAGAACATCAGGGATCACTTCTGATACTTACTGCAAGAGGGACCAGAGAAGAAATACTTCAGAAAGTACAGACACAGAATCCAATATTCTGCGAAGTGATTCCATTGACACTGGAGGAGATATTTATCAGCGAAACGGAGGTGGCAGGCTATGAAGTCAAAAACATTTTCTGGTAGATCATTAAGAAGCAGCTTAAAAGGCAGTACCTGGATTTTGGTGCTGTTGTTACTGGGGTTTATGGTTGCATTTCCGGTAGCAGAACTGATGCTGATCGGAAATCAGACGGATGAAATCCACAGGATGACTTTTGCCATGATCTGTTCCTATCTGATAGTTCCAGGCTTTTTGGTTACAATGTTTGCGGCCGTTGTAAATGCCCTGAATGAATTCTGGTATCTTTTTTCCAGAGATAAGATTGATTTTTATCACAGTCTTCCGGTAACAAGAAGCAGGTTCTTTTGGGAAAAAGCAATCAGAGGTCTGGTGCTGTATCTGGTTCCATATGTGATCATGGAACTGATCACAATGGCGATCGCAGTCAGCAAAGGACATGGTAGTCATCTGATCACGGCAGCGGGGAAAATGTTTCTGGAACATTTGCTTATGTATCTGCTGCTGTATTTCGGAGCAGTGTTGGCACTGGCAATTGCGGGAAATATTCTGGCAGGTATTCTGTCATTATGCTGTGTTTACCTTTACGGACCGGTACTGGGCATTCTTTTATGGGTGCTGGAAATGATGTATTTCAGAACGAATATGGGACTTAAAGAGGGAATGGCAGAAAAGATATCTGTTTTTCTTTCACCTGTATCTATTTCCGTGGCATTGCGGACTTATTCAGGACAAAAGAATTTCTGGATCATTATAGTGGGCGGGATACTGCTTCTGATTGTTCTGGCAGTATGTGCATATCTGGCATATACAAAGCGTCCAGCTGAGAAAACAGGAAAATCTTTTGTTTACGGATTTCTGGAACCAATCCTTTTGTTTATGGTCGTAATCCCTGCTGCTCTGGCAATTGGAACGATGTTTGCGCTGATCGGACCGGAAGAGAACAGGACTGGCTGGTGGATATTCGGGCTTGTGCTGGGGACAGTTGTATTTTATGGAATTTTGCAGGTTATTTTTGCAATGGATTTCCGTAAAATGGCAGCACATAAGCTGCAGCTTATGCTTTTGGGAATATGTGTAGCTGTCAGTGCCTGGATATTACACACAGATGCCATCGGATATGATACAAGAATTCCGACAATGGCAAAAACTGAGGGAATCAGTCTGAATCTGGAGTGGATAGGAACTGAGAGTGTGAATGAACCGCAGATGGAAGTGAGTTCTGGTTCATATAAACTGGACAGACTCTTTTATTTTATGGGCGGAAATTATGGCAGATGGACAGATGCAGGAATGTCAGATAAAATCTATGAAGTGTTAAAAGAAATTGCGTCTTATCAGAACAGTAAGGAGTGCAGCGGAACAGAAATAGGAGTTCAGTTTAAAAAGAAGAGCGGTTTCGATATTACCAGACAATATATAGTGACAGCGGAGCAGCTTGGCAGACTGCTGGAAGCATGCTATGAGCAGGGAACATTAAAAGATAATAAATATGATATTCTGGAAAAGTACAGACAGAAAGTGTCTTTTATAACAGTAGATCCTTTAAATGAATTAGATGATCAGTACTCTGTAACATTGGAAAAATCTGACAGTCAGAAGCTGCTGGATCTGCTGAAACAGGATATAGCAGAAGCCTCACCGCAGGAACTTATAGGAATCCCGTGTGGACAGATGGAGCTTTACGCTACTTCCTATGCAGATATGGATGAGCATATTGCACCGGAATCCTATGCAGAAGTAGGAAGATATATTTTCCCGACATTTAAGCGGACACTTGTTTTCCTGAAAGAAAAAGGTTATGCTTTTGTTATGGAAAAAGAAAATCTGAAACAGTACGATTATTCAGTGACATATAATGCAGAAGAAATGGATGTCACAGATTCTGAACAGAAAGAAGAATTAGCCCAGAGCCTGATCCGTGAATGGGAGTGTCCGGCATGGCTGGAAACGGAGGCGGGTGTGAGTGTGAAAGTGGCTCTGAACAGTACAGAGTCTGCCGGAGAATCGCTAAACGGAATAGAGTTTGCTGTACTGAAAGCGAAAGAGCCGGAATTTATAAAGAAAATAGTAGAAACTGGCGAGGAAGAAGAATGAAGAAAGCAGTTCGTCTGGACAAGTTCCTGGCAGATGCAGGAGCAGGAACCAGAAGTGAGGTAAAAAAATTTATTCAAAAAGGAAAAGTCCAGGTCAACGGTGTGCCTGCAAAGAAATCGGAGATCAAGGTCAGTGAAGAGGATGAAGTAGTTCTGGACGGAAACAGAATTTCCCAGGCACCGGAATTTGTCTATTATCTTCTGCACAAACCGGCAGGGTATGTTAGTGCCACAGAAGATAAGCGGGACAAAACAGTGATGGAACTTGTAGCATCAGACAGAAAAGGCCTGTTTCCGGTGGGAAGACTGGACAAAGATACGGAAGGACTGCTTCTGATCACAGACGACGGAGCACTGGCGCATGAATTGCTTTCTCCAAAGAAACATGTGGACAAGACCTATTATGCGGTTACAGACGGATGTATGACCAAAGAGGATGTGCAGCGCTTCGCAGATGGTCTGGAAATCGGAGAAAAAAATCCCACAATGCCGGCAAAACTGAAGATCCTCAGTACAAGAAAAGTTGAAGAGACAGAACTGGAACAGTACCCGTCAGGATGGTCATCAGAAATTCAGCTTACGATCAAAGAGGGGAAATTCCATCAGGTCAAGCGAATGACAGAAGCAGTAGGAAAGAAAGTCGTCTATCTGAAACGAATTTCCATGGGAGTATTGACATTGCCGGATGATCTCAAAAAAGGCGAATGCCGACAGTTGACTGCAGAAGAAGAAAAGAGATTAAAAGAAAGTGTTGTCATAAAATAAGTAAAATTGTAAGAATACATGGTTGATTGTCCGCTGATATAATGGACATTATAACATGTGTCGGTAAAGTGCAGGAAACTGAGTTTGTCAGAAGCAGATCAGAACCTGGAAGAAACTGTAAAAATAATAAAAAATTTGCAAAAAACCCTCTTTACATGGAGGGTTTTTGTATGCTATACTACAGAAGTTGCGAGTCATGCGCATCTATTGCGTGTGCAAAAATATACACGTTCGGAGATTCCCGCGGATGGTGCCCTGCGGTGTGAGGCTGGGTCCCCAGGAAAAAGAACCGGGCGGAAGAAATTAACCAAAAAAGGAGAACAAACATGAGCGTTATTTCAATGAAACAGCTTTTAGAAGCAGGCGTACATTTCGGACATCAGACAAGAAGATGGAACCCTAAAATGGCTCCATACATCTACACAGAGAGAAACGGTATCTACATCATCGACTTACAGCAGTCTGTAGGTATGGTTGACGATGCTTACAATGCAATCGCTGATATCGTAGCAGACGGTGGAAGCATCTTATTCGTAGGAACAAAGAAACAGGCTCAGGATGCTATCAAAACAGAAGCAGAGCGTTGCGGACAGTTCTATGTAAACGAGAGATGGTTAGGTGGTATGCTTACAAACTTCAAAACTATCCAGAGCCGTATTGCAAGACTGAAAGAAATCGAAGCTATGGAAGCTGATGGAACATTTGACGTTCTTCCTAAGAAAGAAGTTATTGAGCTGAAAAAAGAACTTGCAAAATTACAGAAAAACATCGGCGGTATCAAAGAAATGAAGAGACTTCCGGATGCAATCTTCATCGTAGATCCTAAGAAAGAAAGAATCTGCGTACAGGAAGCTCATACATTAGGAATCCCGCTTATCGGTATCTGCGATACAAACTGCGATCCGGAAGAACTGGATTATGTAATTCCGGGTAACGATGATGCAATCCGTGCAGTAAAATTAATCGTTTCCAAAATGGCAGACGCTGTTATCGAAGCAAAACAGGGTACTGCAGATGCAGACGGTGAAATCGAAGCTGAATCTGAAGAGTTCGCAGCTACAGAAGAATAATTTTTTGAACCAGTACAGGAAAGCCGACAGGCTTTCCTGTCATTGAAAAAGGAAAAGCCCCTCCGGGCGATTTACGAATATTATTCAGGAGGAAAATGAAATGGCTATCACAGCAGCACAGGTAAAAGAATTAAGAGAAATGACCGGCGCCGGAATGATGGATTGTAAGAAAGCTCTTACAGCTACAGAAGGTGATATGGATAAAGCAGTAGAATTCCTTCGCGAAAAAGGTCTTGCTACAGCACAGAAGAAAGCAAGCCGTGTAGCAGCAGAAGGTCTTTGCAAAACTTTAGTTTCCGAAGACGGAAAGAAAGCAGTTGTTGTAGAAGTTAACGCTGAGACAGACTTCGTAGCTAAGAATGAAAAATTCCAGAACTACGTTGCAGATGTAGCAGCTCAGGCTATGAACACAACAGCAGCAGATATCGATGCTTTCCTTGCAGAAGCATGGGCACTTGATACAACTAAGACTGTTAAAGAAGCTCTTGCAGCTCAGATCGCAGTTATCGGCGAGAACATGAACATCAGAAGATTTGCTCAGGTTACAGAAGAGAACGGTTTCGTTGCTTCCTACACACATATGGGCGGTAAGATCGGTGTTCTTGTAGACGTTGAAACAGACGTAGTTAACGATGCTGTTAAAGAAATGGCTAAGAACGTAGCAATGCAGATTGCAGCTCTGAAACCACAGTACACAAGCGATAGCGAAGTAAGCGCAGAATACATTGAGCATGAGAAAGAAATCCTTATGGCTCAGATCCAGAACGATCCGAAAGAATCCCAGAAACCGGCTAAGGTTATCGAAGGAATGATCACAGGTCGTATCAAAAAAGAGCTTAAAGAAATCTGCCTTCTTGACCAGACATACGTTAAAGCTGAAGACGGAAAACAGTCTGTAGCTAAATACGTAGAGCAGGTTGCTAAAGAAAACGGTGCTAAGATCACTGTTAAAGGTTTCGTACGTTACGAGACAGGTGATGGTATCGAAAAGAAAGAAGAGAACTTTGCAGAAGAAGTTGCAAAACAGATGGGTAAATAATCTGTAAAGATTAATTTTCTATTTAAATTTCAGTATTTATAGGCCCTGAGAGTCTTATAAACACTACGTTTTAGAAGTGATTATAAGATTTTCAGGGCTTTTTTTCTCTATTTTTTTCTAAAAAGTCTAAATTATCTTCAGGCATCACTGAAAATCGTCAAAAAATGCAATTAGTTGAGTACAAAATGAGTAAAAGTTGAGTAAAAACCGAGGTCTGAAATCTTCAGCGAAGTTTACTCAAGTTATCGGCGATTTTATTAGATTACTATAATTTTCAAACTTCAAATTATAAAACTTTGAACTATAAGAAAGGAGAAAAATGGTCAAAATCAGATTGATGGGAAAGAAAGAAGATATGCATGCGATGATAAAAAGAATTTATCAGATTGAGGACGTGCAAGTCATAGAAACATCAGATTTTTATATGAACAAAGGTACAAGTAAATATGGAAGAATTTATATGGAAGTAGAACCCAGAAAATAAGAAAGATGATTTCAGTATAGAAAGGAAGCGGGTGATTGCAAATGAGTAATACAGCGCTAGGTGCAATGAAGAGTTTAGAGTTTGCAGGTAAAGAGCATGAAAATAGTGAATCAAAGATCAATGAATGTAAGGGATATTCCGTAGAGCAGATCTTCTGTTGTGATCATGCTAAATATTTTTGGGAAGCAGTTAAATTTAGATATCCAGAATATTGTCTGTAAAACTAAGGAGGAAGAGATATGTGTATTATTGCAGTAGCAAATCAGAAAGGCGGAACAGGAAAGACAACCACTTGTGTGAATTTAGGGATTGGACTTGCCAGGACGGGAAAAAAGGTTTTATTAGTAGATGCGGATGCTCAGGGGAGCATGGCTGTAAGTCTTGGAGTCGTAGAGCCGGATAATCTCGATCATACAATCGTGAGTATCATGGAAAAAGTAATCAATGATGAAAGTATAGATGATAATGAGGGAATTATGCATCACGAAGAGGGTGTTGATTTTATTCCGGCTAATATCGAATTAGCAGGATTGGAAACTGCACTGGTTGGGGTGATGAGTCGTGAATTTGTATTGAAGTCATATCTGGATCATATGAAGGATAAATATGATTATATATTGATCGACTGTATGCCGTCACTGGGGATGGTAACGATTAATGCACTGGTGGCTGCTGATTATGTATTGATTCCGGTGGAAGCTGCATATCTTTCGACAAAAGGTTTACAGCAGTTGATAAAAACAATTGGAAAGGTTCGCCGCAGGCTGAATCCGTCGTTAGAAATTTTGGGAATACTATTAACCAAAGTAGATCGCCGTGCAAATTTTTCAAAAGATATCTGCGATCAGATCAGAGAAGTGTATGGTAGAAATATCCATATTTTTGAAAACTGTATTCCAATGTCCATCCGGGCGGCAGAAACGTCTGCAGAGGGAAGAAGCATTTATTATTACGATCCTAAAGGTATTGTAGCAGAGGGATATCAGAGTCTGACGAAAGAGGTGCTGAGAAATGAGAAGTAAAAGTGCTGAAAAAATCAAACTTACATCATATGAAGATCTGTTTGGAGAAACTGTGCAGGATAATGGAGAAAAAGTCGTATATATTCCTCTTGATAAATTACATCCGTTTAAGAATCATCCATTTCAGGTAAAAGATGATTCCAAAATGCAGGAAACGGTAGCCAGTGTAGAACAGTATGGTGTACTGGTTCCTGGCATTGTACGTCCCTCTGAAAATGGTACATATGAGATTATTTCCGGTCATAGACGTTGTAGAGCATGTGAACTGGCAGGTATGGAAGACATGCCTGTTCTGATCAGAAATCTGAATGATGATGAAGCTACTATTATAATGGTAGACTCCAACATTCAGAGAGAGGATATTGCTCCCAGTGAAAAGGCTTTTGCTTATAAGATGAAATTTGAAGCATTGAGACATCAGGGAAGCAAAGGCGAAAAATTTACAGCTGATATAGTAGGAGAGAAAGCAGGAGAAAGTGGAAGAACCGTACACCGTTATATTCGTTTGACTGAGTTGATTCCTGGAATGCTGGAAATGGTAGATAACAATATGATCAATGTGGGGATTGGTGAAAGATTATCTTACCTGAGGAAGACTGAGCAGGAATATTTGCTGAAACTATTCGTGGAAAGAAATATCCGTATAAAAAAAGAACAGGCAGAACAGCTGAAAAAATTGAGCAGCAAAAAAATGCTTACAGAGGAAATGATAGATTCACTTCTTATTAAAAAAGATACCTCAGAGAAAAAGGATGTTCTTTCATACAAGACAATAGGAAAATTTTTTCCGCCAGAGTATACAAAAGAACAGATAACTGCTGTTGTATTTGAACTTTTAGCAGAATGGAAAGAGAACAAGGTAGGTGAGGAATAAATGCAGAAAGTACAATTTGAATATTTCTATAATGATGATTCTGATCAGTATAGTTTTTATCGTATTCCGAAATTGCTGTTTACAGAGGAATATTTTTCCTCACTTTCTTGTGAAGCAAAGGTATTGTACGGTCTTATGTTAGACCGTATGAGCCTGAGCTTAAAGAACAAATGGTTTGATGAGCAGGATCGGGCGTATATCATTTTTACAATAGAAGATGTAATGGAACTCTTGAATTGCAAAAGCCAGAAAGCAGTTAAGATTATGAAAGAACTTGATGCAGAGGATGGAATCGGACTTATTGAGAAAATAAGACAGGGCTTTGGAAAGCCTAATATCATTTATGTGAAAAATTTTATGATAAAAGAGGCTGAAGAACAACGGCAACAAGTCCAGCAGAATGAGCTGCCTAAGAATTGTGAAAATCAAAATTCAGTAATGCAGAACTCTGCAGATTTCAACACTGTCGATAGTGAAAATCAAAATTCAGTAATACGAACCCCGGAGATGCGGACAAAATCTTGGACCAACTAAGAGTTAGGAGGTTCATATGTATTCTTACGAAGACCGCATCCGTGCTGTAAAGTTTTATATCACTTGTGGATATAATGCAGCATACACAGTTAGTAAATTAGGTTACCCTGATGCATCAAATCTCAAGCATTGGTATAAAGAGTATTCAGAGTCTAATGATCTTCATAAGGGGCGCAAAAAGGTCAGTAAATTTTCTGACAGGGAAAAGAGAGACGCTGTTGATTATTACTTTGCTCATGACCGAAATGCATTACAGACGGTAAAAGCACTTGGATACCCAAGCAGACCTCTTCTTATACAATGGGTTAAAGAACTTTGTCCAGAGGAAGGTAAAAGACGTTGTAAATCTTTTAAATCTCATGTAAGATGTTCCCAAGAAGAAAAAATACAAGCAGTAATGGAATCATGCAAAGGTAACTTAAAGATAGCACAGATAGCCGAAATATATGGTGTTACTCCATCTGCTGTTTCTATTTGGAGAAAAGAACTGCTTGGTGAAGGGAAAACTTTGAAAATGATCCAACCTCCTGCTGAAGATAAAAGCATCGAACAATTAATACGTGAGAAAGCAGAACTGGAAGCTAAAGTCAAACGTCTCGAAAACGATGTATATAAACTTCAATTAGAGCGTGACATTCTCGAAAAGGCAGGCGATATCTTAAAAAAAGAGGAGGGCATCAATCTTGATCAATTGACTAATCGTGAAAAAGTTTTCTTGATTGATGCCCTACGTAATAAATATAAATTAAATGAACTGCTACCTGTTTTAAAGCTTTCTAAAAGTAGCTACTGTTATCAGGTACAATGTATAAAAAGCAAAGACAAATATAAAGAATTACGCCAACAAATAAAAGAGCTCTTTATGTGTAATAAAGAAATATATGGCTATCGTCGCATACATTGTCTGTTAAGAAAAGATGGTATTATTGTTTCTGAAAAAATAGTCCGTCGTATAATGAACGAAGAACAATTAATCGTTAAAGCAGCAAGAAAAAGAAAATATAACTCCTATAAGGGGGAGATTACTCCTGAAGTTGATAACATAATAAAACGTGATTTTTCAGCTAAAAAACCAAACGAAAAATGGCTTACAGATATAACAGAATTTCATATCCCAGCAGGCAAAATCTATCTTTCCCCTATTATAGATTGTTTTGATGGAATGGTTGTTTCCTGGACAATTGGCACTTCCCCAAACTCCAAACTTGCAAATACCATGCTTCAAAAAGCTATTGAGCAGCTTGATCCTTCAGAGCATCCTCTGGTTCATTCTGATCGAGGATGTCATTATCGTTGGCCGGAATGGATAAATCTTATGGACACTGCCGGTCTTACTCGCTCTATGTCAAAGAAAGGATGCTCTCCGGATAATTCTGCATGCGAGGGATTCTTTGGTCGTCTAAAGAATGAAATGTTTTATGGAAGAAACTGGAACCATGCATCTATTGATTCATTTATACATAAATTAGACGAATATATACATTGGTATAATGAAACTCGAATTAAAATATCGTTGGGTGGAATGAGTCCATTTCAGTATAGACGTAGTTTAGGAATAGCAATTTAGTCCAAGATTTTGTCCGCACCCCCTATATTAGAATGTAGAATTTACTTTTTCATTCAAGCGTCTAACTCATCACTGGAAGTAACGAGAATGCGACGCGCAGTTATTCAAATATATTGCAAAAGAAAACAGGAATCTGAGAGGGGAGTATTTGGGAATATTCACAGCCTCCAATATTATATTCATGATATTCATGTTAATATTGTATTTTTTTCTTAGATAAAGGTTTTCCCGGAATTACAAAAGCTATAGCAATTCTTTCTTCGCAAAAAATTCTCCGCGGCACTCTCCCATCCTGGAAGAAAAGCCGCGGAGAAATAAATATATTTTCGGTGCCAATACAAAGATCATTAATCTTTACACCACTTTACAACTTTCGAGTTGGAATTGATACATCAAAACCTGTCCAAATATCTCAAACAGGATGCTCCTGAAATACAAAGATCTTCTCATAACAAACTTCCTTCTTTGTAAAGCCATAATAATAGGCAGTGATTTCACTCGCTGCCTAAATTCCCGTTAAATCGATATCCTACACCTCGTACCGTTTGTATATATAATGGTTGTCCAGGATCATCTTCTATTTTTTCTCTGATATTGCAGATATGTCGCATAACAACATTGTAATCGCCTGAATAGGGTTCATTCCAGATTATATCATATATTTGTTCTTTGCTAAAAAACCTTCCTGGATTTTTGACAAGAAGAAATAAAATCTCAAATTCATAAAACGTTAAATAAATATGCTCTTCATTCTTTTTTACCTGCCACTTACTTTCACAAACTTCCAATTCACCTATACGCAAATTAGCAGAATTATTATTAAGCTTTAAATTTTTCCAAACTGTTAACATATTCTCAGTCACATTTCCATTAGAATCTGTGATGCGCTCTATTATTTCTACTTTCTTGAATTCCACTCCTTGCTTCAATTACTCCTTTTATTACGATATAAGATTGACCACAACATATTCTGAATGTTTTTCCGTTCTGATCGGATAGCCCCAACCAGCAATTCCTGACGTTACAATCGCATCCAGATTTCCCTGTTTCTGTTCCCCGTAATTTAATTCATCAAAATGGAACAACGATGCAAACAATCCGACAGGCCAGATCTGTCCGGCATGTGTATGACCGGATAAAATCATATCGCATCCTGTATTCTCTGCTTTCTTATACTCAGAAGGCTGATGATCCAGTACGATCCATTCCTGTTCTGGATTCAGTTCTTTTACAAGACTGGAAATATCCTTTCTTTTCGCATTTCTACCTCCTCTATCTGCCCTTCCAATCAGTGCGATTTCCTGATTAATGACAGTTGTTTCATCTTCCAGAATCTGAATTCCCGCCTGTGTAATCGTATCTTCCATTTTTTCTGCGCTATAATTCGGCTTTGCAGCATAATTATTCTTATCATGATTTCCATAAACATAATAAACACCATATGTACTGTCAGCCTGTCCCAAAATGCGAAAGGCTGACTGCATCTGCTCTGATGTTGTGTTTTCATCTACAATATCTCCATCAAGAACAACAATATCTGCCTGCTCTGCACTAATCCTATTTACTACATCCTGCAGATTGTTATCATTCATGGAAACTCCGTAATGAAGATCAGACAAAAGTACAATCCTGTATCCTTCTTCACGAATATTCTTTTGAGTTTGAATATTGTACTCTGTTCTGACTACATGAAAGATATTGTACCTTCCATACCCGATCAGAACTGCTGTCAGTAATATTGCTATTACACCACTTCTGTATATTTTATTCCATAAACCAGTAAGCTGATTTTGCTTTTTCAATTTTTTTATAAGAAAAACAACTGCATCCAGCAACAGTAAAAATACAGTAAAATGAAGCAGGATTATAAACCACATGCCATAAATTCTGACCGCGGGAATAATCAACAGCAGAGAAATAATTCCTGCAAAAATCCGCTGTCTTTTAAGGGAATATGCTGGTAAGAAACATTTTACTGCTGCTTTCACTTTTCGATACAGATAAACTGCAACTGCTATCACACATAATACCGGCAGTATCACCCAGGTTATCATTTGCATTTTTTACATTCTCCTAATCATGATACTATAATAATTCAATGAGCTTTCAAACATCAACTTTTCATATTTTATTTATCCATAATCATCCAACAGTCAAAAAATGTCTATCTTATAAAATTCGTAAATACCATTGGTTCCTGTTTTGGCATAGAGATTCCCATCTTCAATGCAACATTTTTACAGTGCAGAAAAAACGCCATATTATTCCCAAGCACTCGCATTACCTGCATACCCTCTAAATCCTGTTTTATCTGTTCCGGATTTGCCCCATGTACCATATTCCAGTATCTTGAAGTAATAATCGGCATCTGCATCAGACCGAAATATTTATTCATCTGATCCCAGGTTGCAGTAGTGCCGGCTCTTCTTGCCGACATAACCGCCGCCGCTGGTTTCAGCAGAAAACGATTTCCTCCTCCATTGAGATCAGCATAAAAAACTCTGTCCAAAAACGAAGTGATGCCGCCGCTGGCCCCTCCCCAGTGTACAGGTGTCCCAAATACAAATCCTTCATAATCTCCGGCAATTTCCAGGAATTCATTTACACTGTCATGGAATACACATTTATTGTTTTTCATGCAAGACTTGCAGGCAATACAGCCTGACAATGGTTTCTTTCCGATCCAGAAGATATCGGTATCGATTCCCTGTTCATTTAATGCTTCTGATACTTCACACAAAGCAGTATAAGTACATCCGTCCTTATGTGGACTTCCATTTACAAGTAATACTTTCATTTTCTTTTTCCTCTTTTCTGTATCATTCATACATTTTCTTTATTTTCCAAAAAGCCATCCCATAACAGCATCGTCTTCTACAAATAATCCGCCGCCCTGTCCGTGCTGATTGGTAACACCCTGGTCACTGAAATAGGAATCATCCTTGACATCCAGTACAAGCAGGTCATCAATCTCCTCATCGGACAGACCTTCCTTCTGATATAATTCACGCAAATTATTATAAGCATCTTCTGACGGCTCAGAACCATAATATTCATCATGTGCCCCAACTACAAAATATACAGGTGTCTTTGCCTGTACCACTGGTTCGTATGCACCATCCCACTGGGAACTGCATTGTAAATAAGCAGTATATAAATCAGGTCTCATTCCCATTACAAGTGACATGGTCTCACCGCCACCAGAATACCCTTCTGCATATACTTTTGACTTGTCAATATTATAAGCAGAAAGAAAATATTCTGTTAAAGCAATGGTCTGTCTCGCAGAAGTTTCTCCCCAGTCATTCAGCTGAGGTGCAACAATAATCATTTCCGGATTATATTCCTGAGCTGCGAAACCAAACCCTTCTGCTTTGATATTTACCCCTACGCCTTGAAAGTACAATCCTTCATAGCCTGGAAGTGTAAAGAATAAAGCATATAGCTTACTTCCATCATAACTATCCGGGATATAGACATTATAATGAATATCTCCCTCTTCACTTGAATGCAGGACATTATCCAACAGAAAACCTTTGTATGTATCTGTACCTTCTGTAACTTTATCTGAATCGGGTGCTTCGTTGTCTGGCTCCTGTTGATCATCCTGGATTACACTGCTGTCTGCCTGTACAAACCATGAATTTGCAGTGATTCCAAGTATTGCAGATAACAGAACTGCTGCCATTTGTTTTTTATTTTTCATAGTGTGATCATCTCCTGTCAGTTATATGTAAACACCCGAACATCTTTCTCAGACATTCGGGTGGAATATTATTTTTTGACTTTTGAACCACCAAATACCTGAGACATCGGAATATGTTCAAGCATATCATCAATTTCTGTGACTTCTTCTACTGACAGATGAATGGATTCTGCCAGAATATTTTCTGTCAGACGTTTCAGATTTCTTGTTCCCGGAATTGGTACAAGAAACGGATTTTTTGCCAGCATCCACGCCAGAGAAATCTGAGCCGGAGTAGCATTTTTTTCTGCTGCTATAATTTTCAGCCATTCTATAAGCTTCTGATTTTCTACAATTCCTGCGGAAGAAAACTGCGGCATAATGCTTCTGTAATCTGTACTCTTTTCAAAAGTAGAATACTCATCATATCTGCAGGTCAGAAAACCATTTGCCAATGGAGAAAAAGCCACGAAACCAATCTGTAGTTCTTTCAGTACCGGAAACAATGATTCGTAATTTCTGTACATCATAGAATAACGATTCTGTACCGCTGTAAGCGGGCAGACTTTGTGCGCTCTTCGAATGATTTCCTCTGTAGCTTCTGAAATTCCCCAGTGTGTAATCTTTCCCTGATCGATCAGTTCTTTCATTACACCTGCTGTTTCTTCGATAGGAATTGTTGGATCCACACGATGGATATAATAGAGATCCAGATGATTCATCTGAAGTCTCTGCAAAGAATCTTCTACGGATTTTTTTAGCACTTCCGGTCGGCTGTCTGGAACCAGATTTTTGTTTACAACTGTTGAATTTTCGTCAAAATGCAAACCACCTTTAGTAGCAATTTTAATCTGATTTCGATACGGTTTCAGGATTTCTCCCAAAAGTGTTTCATTATGATGCGGATACTCGGCAGTACCATACACTTCTGCGGTGTCAAACATTGTATATCCTAAATCGACAGCTTTTGCAAGAAGATTCTTCGCTTCGGTTTTATCTGATGGTCTTCCATAAGCATGACTCATCCCCATACAGCCAAGCCCGATGGAAGATACCTCTAAATCCCTTCCTAAAATTCTTTTACTCATGTCTGTTCCCCTTAAAATTATTTATTTGCGAAACTTCTTACTGTTCTGACCTCTATTTCTCTGATAGATCAAGACTTTTTGCCCAGTCTGTTACATCCTGTACACTGTCAGCTACCTTGTCTCTGGAAATACTCAAGCCCTCATCACTGATGTTGGCATCTGGCTGAAGTTCTTTTATTTCTTCAATTGTGTTGGAGAATCCGCTTCCTCCGTGTGAATTAAAAGGAATAATTGTTTTTCCTGAAAAATCATATTCTTCAAGAAAAGTGAAAAGTGGCTGCGGCATATCTCCCCACCAGTTCGGATACCCCAGAAGAATTGTGTCATACTGTTCCGGATTTTCAATATGAGTTGCTAATTCAGGACGTGCATTTTCATCCTGTTCTTCTGCTGCCTGATCTACAAGTGGCTCATGATCCAACGGATATGCTTCTTTGGTTTCAATCCGGAACAGATCTCCGCCAATGGCATCCTGTATGGTCAACGCCATATATTCCATATTTCCCAGAACCTCTTCATCTTTTACTACTACGCTTGCACCGGAATCTGCGTCAATACCATTGGTGTCGATATCCTCCGGGACAGTAAAATATGCGATTAAAATATTGCTGTTTTCGTTTTCTTCTTTTGCAGATGTATCTGCTGCATTAACAAAATACCCTGACATAGTAAAAATCATTAATCCAGTTAAAAATATCACCGCTGTTTTTTTCTTCATCGGCATTCACTCCTTATGCTTTTGATTCATATCCTCTGGTTCAATTGTACAATTCCATAATTATAAAGTTTCAACATGACTATATTATAAAAAAATCAAAGTTTCCTGAGAAGTTCCGATTTTTTATAAAGTGTTTACCTTAGGGTTATAACTTCTGATTTTGCAAAAGTAATGTGCTAATCATCTATATGCCACATATCATCTTACTTTAAAACCTGTGGTCACAAGTTGTTCAATCAATGCCCACAATTCATTAGAAGTCTCCATGGTCATCGGCTGATATCCAGGTACACTTTTGAAAGCAATACAGTTTCCTGCTTTTGAAACTCATAAAATATTATCGTCTTTTCCTATCTGTGTTTTCACTTGTTTTTTCATCTGACCTTACCTCTATTCACCGTTTTTTTATTTAACCAGTGCAAATATTATTCCAGCAAATTGCCTGCTGCCAGATATGAATGCTTTTTTCTTCATACCAGTGACTGTTTATATTCCAGATTTCATTTACATCATATAAAAAATGAAATGCCACCATATTTACAATCGCCAATCCACGAATTCCATCGATCAGCAGATATCTCTTTTGCTCTTTCATATATTTTATTTATCTGCGGTTAAGTGGTTCTGAAAGTGTTTGCTGTCAAATGTGTTGTCTCGTTTTAGTTTTCTACAGAAGAAATTCCAAGATCACTGATCCAGTCTTTCACTTCGTCTTCAGAAATTCCTCTGTCTAATCTCTTGCCTTCCAACCAGTTTCCGGTTCCGGCCATCTCTTCGAGGAGATTTCCACTGTCACCGATGCCGGAAGAAGCTGCTGTACAGAATGGGATTACCGCTTTTCCTGTAAAGTCATTTGCTTCTACAAATCCGTCTACCGGCCATGCTGCGATTCCCCACCAGATTGGATAACCAATGAATACAGTGTCATAAGAATCCCAGTTATCTACAGATGTGGATACCAGATCTACATCTCTTAAACTTTCATCATCATGTTCTCTGGATACACGACTATCATCATTTGTCCAGTCCAGCTCATCATCTGTATAAGGTTCCACCGGCTGGATTTCGAATAAATCACCGCCTGTTGCATCTGCGATTGTCTGTGCAACTCCTTCAGTAGTTCCTGTTGCAGAATAATATACAATCAGAGTTTTTCCTGTAGATTCCGTATCATCTGCAACAGCTGTTTCAGAGGAATCATCGGTTTCTGTTGGTGTAGGTGTTTCTGTGTTTTCAGATGTATCTGTACTTTCAGTTGTTTCTGTATTTTCAGAATCCTCCGTTGCATCTGCTGTTTCACTTGCAGAAGAACTGCTAGTCTCATTCTGAGAAGAACCTTCTGTGTTATCTGTCTGACTCTTGGAACTGCTGCCGCATCCTGCGAGCATACTTGCTGCTACAATACCTGTAAGAATAACTGAAATTATTTTTTTTGCTTTCATTTTTGTCCTCTCCTTTACTTATGCTTCTACATTTTCTTGTATCCAGTTTTCAATATGTTCCTGGATCACATCATTATTCAGATCCTGGAACATAAAATGATCATTTCCTGTAATGCCCTCTTTCGGAAGATCGACTACAGTACAGTTTCCGCCTGCTTTTGTATAGGCATCTGCAAAATCGTAACATGCCTGGCGCATTCCCTGCCACATACCTGTTGCCTGGATTGCAGTATCACCATTATCAATATAATCCCCAAAATACATAGTAATTGGAATTTTCTTTTCGAGGACTGTCTGGTAATCTTCTGAATCTGATGATGGTGCTCCGCCTGGTTCGATTGCTACAATCGCTGCAATATGATCTGTATATTTAGCAGCTGTCCAGCCTGGACCGCCGCCCTGTGAATGAGTTACAAGAATAGAATCTTTTCCTGATCTTTCATATACCTCATCTACTGTGGAGGCCAGTGCCTGGGCAACTACATCATTATCAAAATCTCCACCCATATCAGAAGTCATTCCTGTATCCGGAGTCATCTGACGGAAAAACTGATCTACAGAATTATCGTCATTAGGAAACTGAGAACCTTCATTTGGAACTGATTTTCCATCTTCCCAGCGTCCGATACGAAACTGTGTATACCAGCGCTGATCCAGAGTTTTTGTACTGATCGTACCGCTTACAGATGTCTGTCCTGCTTCTCCTCGTCTTGGTTCATCTACAAGATAGGCACTATGTCCATCTCTGAGAAACATTTCTGCCCATCCTTCTCTTCCGTCCGGAGTTGTCATCCAGCACATACGTGACTGTCCATATCCATGCAGGAATACCATTGGCAAACTGGTTTCTTCTTCCGGAATCTGGTATAAAACATTTGCATAATCTACATGAGATGTCTGACCGGCACCGGTCTCTTCCCACTGATCTTCCGGATTAAAGGTACCATCTGAAGTAATAGTAATTCCTCCCGCTGAAAAAATGCCCTGTTCTGCAATTGTGAGAGGTTCTGTTGTTTCTGTATTATCAGCAGCATATGTGCTGACAGTTCCACCCATCAGACTTGTTACTGTTGCACCAATCATCAGCAGGGAAAGTCGTTTTTTTGAATTCATTCTTGCATCTCCTTTTTTTATTTTTTTCTTATCTTTTTTACAGCTATATTGTAACTCAGGTTATTTTCGATAAGAAGATTCGCTATGTTTTGCAGTTTAAACCTTTTGGTTAAAACTCATCAGATAACAAAAGGGAGCCTTTCTGCCGGCTCCCTAATATATTGTGCTTTTTATGATATAGTTCCAATTTCTTTTAACCATGCTTTTATTTCCGCAGAGTCAGAATTGTGAATCCGATGTCCTTCCAGAACTTCTGCATTTTTGGCATTCTTTCTTATATAATCCATGCTTACATCAATTCCATTATCCTGACTGGTACAGAATGGTACTATGATTTTTCCTGAAAGATCATAACTTTCCAGAAAAGATCCAATCGCCATAGGTGCATTAAACCACCAGATTGGGTAACCCACATAAATCGTGTCATACTGATCCAGATTTTCCGGTTTTGCGGCCAGTGCAGGACGCATATTCAAAGTGTTCTCAATCCACGCCCTTGCTGCTGTACCCATAAATGATTTTCGATAATATCGATTTGTCTTTATCTGATACATATCTGCTCCGGTGATCTGCCGGATCATCTGTGCTGCGGCTTCGGTATCACTGCCGGATATCTCAGAGTTGGAACTTACCGTCGCTGATGAAACTGCATCCGGTTCCCCTGGTATTTCACCCATCCTTGAAAAATATACAATCAGGGATTTAGTTCCATCTGCTCCTGCAGTCACATTATCACTGGCATCGGTAACTTTACTGCCCATAAATAAATATCCTCCTCCACCGATAAGAATGATTATGAGGATCAAGATTATGATCAGCAGTCTTTTTAATTTCTTTTTATTCATGTCTGTTTCTCATCACTCCTGTTTGAAAATCTCTTCCAGCCATTCCGCATACTGTTTTACCCATCCTCCATCGGAGCCGAAACCATGGGGCCACCCACTCAGGACAATCCGGCTGGTCTGGATGCCCATATTTTTGAGCACATCATACTGTTCCTCAAACTGATCATAAAATGGATCTTCTGTACCATATACATAGAACGTTGGCGGAAGATCTCCTTCTGAAAGCCAGTCAGGATCCATGTTTCCCACACTCAATCTTCCATAGAAAGAATAAATCATACCGTCTGCAGAAGCATGAGCCGGAATCTGGTCTAATTCATCCGGGACATAGGAAGAATCCAATGCTGTTCCGTTTACATCCTCATCGTAATGCATAAGAAACTCACCTGCCTGAATTCCTCCGGCAGAAAATCCCATGACTGCAATATCATCTGGGTCAATTCCATATACATCTGCATTTTTTCGGATAAACCGGACGGCTCTGGCAACATCAAGCGCACCCTCTTCCTGAGTATAAGGAGAAAGCCGGTAGTCTACAATAAATGTCTGGAAACCATATTCACGGAGAGCAGCTGCAGTTGGCAGGGAATCTGTATAATTACCACGGAACTGATAAGCTCCTCCCGCCATCAGTACAACAGCTCCTTTTGGCGTTACGCCTTTCCTGACAGGAATTGCTGTCACATAAGGACGGAAATCCCAGTCATCAAAATAACCAGTCATGTCTTTTGTAAACGTTGTTTTTGCAGGGACCTTTTCCTCTTCCCATAAATAGAGAACCTGGATGTTGTCCGGATCTGCATCTGTATTCAAAACTGTATCATTTTGTTCTGGCTCCGGCATTTTTTTCAACATATAATTTCTGGAAAAATCACTGATCTTTCCACTGCCAAAATCATAAGCTGCCGGAAAATCATCTGGAGTTCCGATTGTATTGTCAGAACTTCCTTCCTGCATATCTGTTTCTCCTTTTAATGCACTTTGAGAATTATTTTCACTGTCAGAATCTTTACCCTTGCCTATCGCATCCTCAATGGCATCAAGCCCTTCTTCCAGCTGATTATTTTCTGCCTTTATGACACTGACGTTTCCATATACTGTACTTCCAAGCAAAGCTGCAAGACCAAGCATCACTATCTTGTTTGCTTTCATTCAGATGAGTTCTCCTTATAGTTTTTCAGACATTTTCTGTGCTTCTGATCTGTCTGTTGCCATTCCCATGTATGTCATTCCATAAAGCCCTGCAAAACGTTTCATGGTATATTCTCCAGCTTCCATCATCCATTTCTCAGGAGCTGCACCCTGAAACAGAAAATACATTTTTTTGCCTGAAAGTTCATTCTGCTGTACCAGTCCATAGAAACGGTCAAGCACATTTCGTACAGCACCGCAGATATTGTGCCAGTATAATGGAGATCCGATCACGATTGTATCGGCTTCTTTCATCTTTGAAATAATTTCAGAAAGCTGGTCATCCTTGAATTTGTGACCATAACTGTAAACCTTATATTCTGTCAGATTCAATGTTTCGTATTCCTTACCTTTCAGTAAAGTCTGTGCCAATGCGACAGTATTCCCATTTTTATTTGGACTTCCATTGATAAATAAGATACTCATAAATTTATTCTCCTCTTTCATTCCTATTTCTGTTCATCTACCGGTGGAACCATTTCTACATATTTTTTCAGAAGTTCCGGTGTCTGATGATAATAGGTTTCATTTTTATTTAATGCTACGATTTCTTTCATCTCTTCTTCTGTAAGCTGGAAATCAAACAGATCCAGATTGGCTTTGATATGCTCTGGATTTTTGGAACCTGGGATTACAATGTTTCCATCCTGAATGTGCCAGCGGAGAATGATCTGTGCTGTACTTTTCTTATATTTACTTCCATCAGCTACAAAAGCCGGCTCTTTCATCAGTCCTGCATCGCCATGTCCAAGCGGATACCATGCCTGAATCTTAATACCCTCTTTTGCAAGAAATTCTTTCAACTCTTTTTTCTGATCATATGGATGAACTTCTGTCTGTAAAACAGTTGGCTTTACCTCACAGATACCTAAAATTTCCTGGACACCTTCTTTTGTAAAGTTTGACAGCCCTATAGCTTTTACCTTTCCCTCTTTGTATGCTTTTTCCATCAGGCGATAACCGGCAATATAATTTCCTGCGGGCTGATGGATCAGTAACAGATCAATATAATCTGTATCCAGTCTTTCCAGAGTTTTTTCTACAGCATCTTCATTTTCATAAAAAGACGGCCACAGTTTGGTTTCAAGAAAAATATCTTTTCTCGGCACACCAGATTTCTTAATTGCACGTCCTACTGCTTTTTCGTTCATATAAGCATTGGCTGTATCAATCAGACGATAGCCTTCTTTCAGTGCAGATAAAACAGAATTCTCTGCTTCATCCGGTGAAAGAAGAAAAGTTCCGATTCCTGCCATTGGCATTTTGATTCCATTATTTAATGTTGTATATTCCATTTTTTGCCTCTCCTTTTCAACTTTATTTCTGACTATATTATATAATCTTTCCATTTTAACTGGAAGTTTCTATTAGTTATGTAGTGTATACCTCAGGGTTTATACTGTCTTATTACTTCTCCAGACTTTACCCAAAGGTTTAGACTGCAAAACAAAGAGAATCTTCAATTTGGGATTTACATTTTCTATAATAAAAGAGAATTAAGAAACAACACGAAAGGAGCAAGATACAATGGAATATGTAACACTTTCTAATGGCGTCAAAATGCCGATCATGGGATATGGCGTATATCAGGTAACAAAGGATGAATGTGAGCGTTGCGTCCTGGATGCGTTAAAAGCCGGATACAGAAGTCTGGATACCGCTCAGAGCTACTTTAATGAAGAGGAAGTATCAGAAGATTCTCTTGGTTTTGCTGTATGAACCTTTAGGTTAAAACTGGATATATAACTAATAAGATGGAATCTCTGCCTGAGACAGATTATTTCAACAACATAAAAAGCTCTCTCAGGCAAATATGATTATCATCTTATCTGCTTAAGAGAGCTTGTATTGCGAGAATTTCTCAAAAAAATTTGATTGTTTAATGTGTGTCTTATGACTTTTTTCTCAGGAACATGCTAAAGTAATATCCAACTATAATAAAAAGACCCATAACAGCAATATAATCTAACATAAAAAATACCAGTGGTTCTGTATAATCAAAGAAAACGAAGTGTTTTTTCAGGAACATATAGCTTCCAATCTGGCGTTTTATAAATGCATGGCATCCGTAGGCAGCAATTACTCCTGCCAAAATCCGGAATATATATTTTTTCTTTCCGGCAGGGAGGTGTATTTTCCTGTCAAGCATCTTGAGAAACCTGTTCCAGTGTAGTCCCAGATGCAGAGACATCAGGATAAATCCCCAGTAGGCACAAAGCATATGAATATTTCTCGCCATATTTGCAACGCCTTTGATTTTTATAGCTGCAAATACATATTCTGACAACAGAATACCGCTTACCATGCTCCCGATCATACTGATAAAAATTGCTGCCACTAATATCGTCTGGAGGATACGGAATTTTGCATATTTTCCCTTGAACATATGGGCAGTCCATTTCCTGTTTAATATATGATGCAGGATAAAGAGTAAAAATATCTCTGTTCCAATCCATTCATGTGCTGCTCTTCCAACCAGTTCATAGGGCATCAGAAAAAGCAGTGCCGCTGTCATCAGTATATCTATGCATATTTTTAATTTTATTTTTGATTTCATTTCAGGTTTACTCCATATTGTTTTCCCAGAACTCAACTGCATGATCCAGCCATCCTTCTGCGGCAGTACCTTCTCCCAGCCCAAAACCATGGGAAAGCCCTTTAAAGATTTCTATTTCTGCATTTGTACCGTTGGCTTTTATCCTGTTGATTCGCGTAGACATGGTTTGGTATGATGCAATGCCATCACTTGTTCCCACACATGCGTAAGTTGGCGGCTCTTCTCCTGTAGTTTCTGAAAGTCCCGTATACTGCATGATCACTGCTGTTGGTGCGGGATATTCTTTTTCACCAAATGCAGAAGTTCCATAAGTGCCTACCCATGCTGCCATTCTTGCTCCGGCAGAACCACCCCACAGAGAATAATCATCCGGATCTACCTGAAGTTCTTCTGCATGATCTGAAATAAAGGCAATTGCCTTTGAAAGATCCTCACAGGCAGTCTGCGCTCCTGGACGATAGATCAGAGCAAACGCATTGTATCCCTTTTTTGATAATTCTAGTGCATGCGGAAAACTATCCTGCATTCCGGCAACATACATAAATCCTCCGCCTGCATTTAAAACAGCAAACTTCTCTCCGGGATCTCCACGGAAAAAGAACAGTCCTGTCTCCTCTTTTTCCGGGTCTGCTGCCTTCTCTTCATCTGTATAAATGTCATAAAAAATCTGTTCATCTCTGGAAGCCTGATTTTTCATATAATTTGCAATTTCCACAGTTTTGTCCGGATTTACTTCACTGTACCATGGAAGGATTTCCTCTACATCTTCCAGTTCCAGGCTATTGTCAATCTGTATATCTACCGGAAAGATCAGGCGTCCATAACTTCCAAATGCCGGATCATTTATTACATCCTGAACTTTGGTATGGCGGTCATAAACAGCTTCTCTTTCTTTTTTCGTGTTCATCTTATTTCCAGTGTCCTCTTTTCCTGCCGAATCCTGTTCACTGCCTGCAACGATAACGCTGCAGGCAAACAGAACATAAAAACAAATTACTAAAATCTCCACAAAATAACATCTCTTTTTTCTGTGCATTTCTGATACCCCAGATTTATATACATTCCGTGAAGATTTCTAGGATTTCTTCATGTGTCATTTTTTTATAACTTCCAACTGACAGATTACAGGAATCTGCAATTTCTCTCAGATCAATATCCTCCGTAACTCCAAGTTCTTTCAGACTGGTCGGAAGTCCAATCTCTCTGATAAAATCTGCCAGCGCATTTACTCCTGCTTCTGCCAGTGCTTCATCAGTCATATCGCCTCTTCTGATTTGCCAGACATTTTCTGCGAAACGGACGAATTTTTTCAGACCATATTTATAAATATGTCGATAATAAACCGGATGCAACACTGCAAGTCCCTCTCCATGATTACAGTTTGTAAAAGCTCCAATCTGATGTTCCATCTGATGACATTCAAAATCACACTTTTTACCAAGCTTGATGACACGGTTTTCTGCCATAGTTGCGTCCCACATAAGATTACTGCGTGCTGTATAGTCTTCTGGATTTTTTATTGCCACACGAAGATTCTGGATTACATTTCTCATCAATGCTTCGGAAATATCATCAGATACATTGCTTACGTCCGGTTCACTGAAATATGTCTCCATGATATGCGACAAGATATCAAAACTTCCGGAAACCATCTGTCTGACAGGAACTGTATAAGTATACTCCGGATCCATTAAAGCAAACTTCGGATTACATTTCGGGTAATCCCGACCTGTTTTTACTTTCAGTCCTTCGTTTGTAATCACGGCTCCGCCGTTACATTCGCTTCCTGTTCCTGCGACAGTGACGATCACTCCGAGAGGTAACGGTTCAAAATCAATAATTCCTGGCTTTGCCCAGTATTCTTTCCAGATATCTTTCTTACTGATAGCAGCAAGGGATACTGCTTTGCAGCAGTCCATAACTGAACCACCGCCAATTCCAAGAATCCAGTCTACCTCATTCTCTCTGGCGATCTTTGCCCCTTCCAAGACTTTTTCATAAGTAGGATTTGCCATGATTCCGGAAAATTCGATCACAGTTTTTCCTGCTTTTTCAAGAATACTCGTCACTTCTTCATAAATACCATTTTTCTTAATGGAACAGCCGCCATACGCGAGCAGAACTCTTTCTCCAAATTTATCGGCCCAACAGGAAAGATATTCTTTCACGCATCCTTTTCCAAAAAATACTTTTGTAGAGTTTTCAAAAATAAAGTTATTCAATTCCAAATTTCCTCCTTTTTACTGCCTGGTTCATTTATTATGAATCAATACTTTATGAACATTCTCACTATTCTATTATAAAAAAAATGAGACTCCGGCAGAAGTCTCATTTGGTTATGCACTATATACTTTTGGTTATAAGTCTCTGGTTCTTTCAATGGCATCCAGAACTTTTTTAACTTTTCTGGAGGGTTCCTTGGAATACAGAAGTCCGAAGGGAATTCCGTAATTCCAGTTTACGGGAATAATCTTCATAAGGGGATGAATACTCTCCCAACTCTTTACAGCAAGCAAAACATCATTACTGTTTTCGCAGCGGTTAAAAGTTTCCATATTGTAAAAATCAAAATCCACAATATGTATTTCCGGGTGATGTTCCCAGAGATCATCTCTTAGAATATCTATATATTCACTCCATCCCCTGTGGATCAGCATAAGATTTTCTCCATACAAATCCTGGATTTCCAGGTATTCTTTCTTAGCAAGACGGTGATGGATAGATACTGCACAGCAGAATTCTTCTCTACTGATCTCTATTCCTCTGCATTTACGAAGATCCAGCAGTGTATCATCAAAAATCCCTGCAACTACATCAATATTCTGTCCAAGATTGCCAAGGATTTCTCTGGCATTTTCTGGAGTATTTTCAAACGGGATCAACTGAAACTTTATTTCTGGATAAAGTTCCTGTATTTTGGGAAATAAACTTCCAAAAATCTGCGGAGGTGTCATTGGTGAAATACCTACACGAATGACTTCTTTATCGCCTTGCATTGTATTTTCGGCTCTGATCAGAGATTCTTTACTGTATTGAATAATATACTTGGCATCTTTATAAATAGATTTTCCCGCTTCTGTCACAATAAGTCCCCTATGGGTACGGTCAAATAACTGCAGATTCAGACTGCTTTCCAGAGAATTGATCTGTTTGATCACTGCCGGTGCTGTAATAAACAGTTTTTCTGCTGCCTTACTGAAGCTCCCTGACTCTACAACACACAAAAAAGTTTCAAGCTGAGGATTATAAAGCATATATATTTCTCCTTGATAAAAACATTTTTACTGTTATAATGTAATTATAGTACCCGGTTGTTACTACCGGGGATGCCGCACGATTTCCCTCTATATTATCTATCTTCGCACTGATTAACCTTTGTCCACGGCTGCTTTTACAGCGTCAGCAGTCTTATCCTCATCAATAAACCAGATTCCAAGACCAAGCTGTGGAATTTTCACTCCATTATTCAATACAATACTGTCATCAAACATTTCCTTCAGCTTCCTATTGTAATTTCCCATATTCTTCATCACTTACCGGTTCAAGCCATTCATTGGAACTATTTTCGCCCGGAACTTCTATTGCCAGATGTGAAAACCATTCATCCGGTGCTGCGCCATGCCAGTGTTTCACTTCTGCCGGAATATTGATGCAGTCGCCTGGCTTCATTTCTACAGCATCTTTCCCTTCTTCCTGATAATATCCTCTTCCGGCAACACATACCAGGATCTGTCCTCCCCCACTTTTTGCATGATGGATATGCCAGTTATTTCTGCATAAAACTGGACTACCCCTCCGCAATCCCTTATAGTTACGGGCTTTAACGGCATACACGTCTGTGTTTTGTGCGACCCTTTCATGACGAGCAGTTTCTGCCAGGTTATTTCTCTGCTTCGTCCTCATTCCAAACCTCTTTTGCAAGATTAAAGACTGCCCAGCCTTTTGGCCAGCCTGCATAGAATGCTACGTGAGTGATGATTGCTGCGATCTCTTTCTGTGTTACCCCATGATCCTTTGCATTCTGTAAATGGAATTTCAAAGAGGAATCTGTGATTCCCTGTGCCATCAGTGCTACAACTGTGATGATACTTCTTGTTTTTAAATCAATATCTTCGTTATTCCAGTTCTCTCCGAAAAGAATGTCATCGTTAAAATGTGCAAAATCTGGTGCAAATGTTCCCAGAGCATTTCTTCCTGCTATCTGTGTGATCTTTGCCATGATATCAAACCTCCATCTTTCTTATTTATGGTAATTTGTCATACTCTTCTTCCGGTAAAAACTCAAGCCATTCATTGGAAGCTCCCTCTGCTGGAACTTCAACAGCCAGATGCTGGAACCAGCTGTCTTTCGCTGCCCCGTGCCAGTGTTTTACTTCTGGTGAAATATTTACTACATCTCCAGCTTTCAATTCACGAGCTGGTTTTCCTTCTTCCTGGTACCATCCTCTTCCACCAGTAACCAGAAGGATCTGTCCACCTTTATGATGGATGTGGTATGCATTGATTGTTCCCGGAGCGAAAGTAACCAGACCAACTGGTACTCTCTCTGTTGTAAGCATATTCAAATAGCATTCACCTGTAAAATACTTTGCGAATGCTACGTTTTCTTCACCGATTGGAAATACGTTACCTCCACCTAAGTCTTTTTTCATCTGTTCGATATCCATAAAAAATTCCTCCTTGCTCTTTTTATTTTATGGTACAACCTGAAGTAAGCTCTAGGTCAATAGATTTTGCAACTTTTTACATAAAGTTCATAATTTTTCTGTGACAGTTTGCATTTCAGGTACACTCTATTTCTTATCGGTATCATCATACTCCCATATTGCTTTCTATGTCCAATACCCATTATTATGGGTTGCTTAATGCCTTTTAAGCATAATCTGTTTCTATATCACAATGCAAAACAGATCTGCTGTATTCTGGCAGACCTACTTTGCATTATGATATAGCTTAAATCTGTTTGATAAGATTCAACTCTTTCTTGGATAGTGCTTTTTTTAACTTCTGGTTTTCCTTTATTAGATTCTCATTTTCGCTTTTCAGTTTCTGTAGCTGTTGCCGGAGCAGATTCATTTCCGCTTCCATCGCCTGACTGATAATGTTTCTCCTTGGATCCACCATACCAGCCTGCTGTTCCATTGCTGCATCAATCTCACCTCTTACAATCGGATTCTTGTAAAAGAATCCTCTAGATAAACCAGTCTTTTGCATCAGTGCTGGTACGGACACCTTTTCTCTCTCCAACACCATTGTCCGTATTGTCAGGACTGCCCGTTCCACTTTTTCTTCGCTCTTTCTTTTATTCAATTCCAGCATCTTGTCGTATTTGCTCATATTCTTCTCCCCATCCGTCCAGATTTGCTAAGATAATCTGTGACATAAGATTTCTTACTTCCCTTGTCTCATCTGCCAGTCTCTGATTGCTCATTTTCCGGTAGTACTGGACGCTTTTCACTCCTTTATGACCCAGGAGCTTTGCTATGGTCCAATCATCCACATGGAGTTCTGTCAGCTTTACCCCATAACAGTGCCGGAACATATGCGTTCCAAATCCGAATAATTTCCCGCTGTCATCTCGGATATCTTTTTCATAGATCATTCGAAGCACTTTATCCTGCAAGGTTTGGTAACTGATTGGTCTCTCCGGTTTGTTCTCGTCCGCAAAGATATAAATGCTTTCAGGATAATGCTCATTTGCATAACTGACTGCCTTTCCAATCAGCTGTGCCAGCTCCCGGCTGATCGGTTTTTCATATCTTCTTGTTTTCGGCTGGTATATGATAATCATATCCTGACGGTCATGTTTATAAAGGCAGTCTTTCCGCAAGGTCAGCGTGTCGGAAATTCTGGTTCCAAGCATCTGGTGGATGATCATTGCCCTTGCTATCTGCTCTTCCATTTTTACAATCTGGGCATTCAGTCTTTTCAGCTCACTGTCCGAATAAGATTTGAATTCTGCTTTCCGTTCTGGCGGAAAATCAGATTTTAAAAACAGTTTTGTAAGATGTGGAAAATCATAAATTTTTCCGATTGTTTCCAGCACATTTCGAAGCTTTAGCAGGTCATCCCGGATGCCATTCCCTCCGTTTGATTCTACCTTGATGTTGATTAAAAATTGTTCTATGATCTCCCGGTCAATCTCTTCGCAGGTGCTGATCTTGGAATGCTTTTCATCCAAATACTTTGAAAATTTATTCATGGCGGACAGTTCACGTTTTATACTGCCAAGGGCTTCGGTTTTCAGATGATGGTAAATTGCTTTTTTTACTTCTTCCCGAATATCTGGTTGCCGGATTCCTCTGAAATTTAGTGTCTTATGGTTGACAATCGGATTTGTCCGCAGGATAAGCGGAAGCCTTTCCAGATGCCAGATATCCTTTGCCAGCTCATTGGTTTCTGATCGGTCCAGTGTAAATTCCAGAAGGCTTTCAAAATACCGGATCAGGGCAGCTTTTTCCACCGATTCAGTCTGAATGTTCGTCACTTTATGCTTCGTCAAAGCCCTACCGTTTTGTATCATCCACATTTTCAACTGCTTTATCCAGAAGTCTTTTTCTCTGTCAAGCAGGCTGTTTTCCTGATGGGATGACTTCTGAAAAAATTCACATAAGCTGTTAAAATAATGCCTTTCCCTTTTTATGGTCAGGATGGATACCTGCGTTCCACGGTAGTAAATGTATTCGACAAATTCTGTCTGAAGCTGGTTTTCCGGCAGTTTATCCAGATCAAAATATTGTTCCTTATTCAGCTTTTCCTTTTGCTCATCGGTAGCCAGCTTATAACATTCCAGTTGTTGGAATTTCAGTTTATTATCCATGCTTCTCTCCTTTCTGCATACAGGCAAGCAGGCTGTTTTCCTCTTCCTCAAAGTATGCGTCATTTTCTTTAGCAATTTTTCTTGGCATATAATCTATATACTGCATGGTCATTTCCTCAAACGTATGTCCCAGATAGTCCCGGATGCTTTGGATTGATACGCCATGCTCATAAAAATTGGTTGCTACGGTATGTCGGTAATCATGAGACTTAAAAATATATTCTCCATTCTGTATGCCTATCTGGGAGCAGTATTTTTTCATCTGCCCCATGAAGGTGCTTTTGGAAAATGCTCCACCTTTCCGATTCCGAAAAATGTATGCTTCTTTTTTGGTAGGGTGCTTTTTCAGATAAACCTGCATCAGACGATACAATGTTACCGGAATGGGAACCCTTTTATAATTTTTCATTTTCACCTGGTAGACCTTCATCCAGCAGTCACCATTCTGGATATAATACGCATCCCCTTTTAAGGTGCAGACCTCACTGATCCGGAGTCCCACACACCAGAGATGTAAAAACATCATTCTCAGGTGTTCAGGAAACTGTGAGAGGTTTTGGATAATTTCCATATACACATCCTCTTCCACACTTCTGTCATGGTGGACTGGGATCTGTTTTTCCAAGTAATACGATGCATAAAACGGAACCTTTTTTATATACCCCTTTACTTCCAGAAATTTCATAAAAAACTGTATTCCCGAAACATTGGTATTAAATGTCTTTGCTCCCATAGCACCATTCTGCAAATTCTTTAAATATACATCAATCAGGCTGGCATCACACTTGGTAACTTCCAGTTCGCTGATCTCCTGCAAAAAATTTCGAATGGTTCGGAATCTTTCGTACACCGTGCTGAGCGCCAGTTCTCCGATTCCAATTTCGTACTTCATATATTCCTGAAGCAGCAATCGATTCTTGGGCTGTAGAACTTCCTGAAATGATATTTTTTCTATACTGTCACTCTGGTTTATTCTTTCTTTGGCAATACGAAACCGCTCTAAATACCAGATGGTAGCATCCCATCTTGTTTCATCAGTTTCTATAAAAATCACTTTACGGGCAGTTTCCACAATGCTCTTCAGTCGTTTTCGCCGTTGCTCTTTCTCGACTTTCTGCTTCAGGTAGTCCTGAAATGCTGTTTCCTGTTCCAGCTCCAGAAGCTGGATATCTGTAATCTGCTCCCGGATGCAAAATTCGTAAAAAAGCTGTAGCCCGGTCAGTTTATATTCCCTCAGTCTGGAAATTTCATAATTCTTCAGAATATATTCCAGCACGGTAAAAATCTGACGTTTCAGTTTCTCACTGGCTGCCGCTTTAAAATTCCAGACCATGTTGCTCCGACACCGTACCGTTTCCACACTCTTTACGATTACAGGATCTGAGTGGTATGGAACAAAAAGTATTTCATTTTTATATTTCCATTCACATTCCCTCTGTCCAGCCGGAGTTTTCATCCGTTCCCGGATGTACGCCTGCCGTATCCGGTCGAACGTTCCGGTATATCGGTAAATGTAATTTCGCTTTATCAGCGGTGTTATGTATAATTCAAATTTCATTCGCAGTTCATAATCTATTTCCGAAAGATGTTCTACCATCTCATCTGCCAGAAACAGCAGAATCTGTTCTGTAATGGAACTTCCTGCTTCCTCTTTTGCAAACTCCCGGATTTCTTTTCGTAGCTGCTCAATCCGCCTGCTCCGTTCTTGTTCTGCCTCTATAAAAGACTGTAAAAACGCAGGCATAAAAACCACCTCCTATAGCAATTCCTCAATCCCATACAGGGAGGAGTGTTTCTCGTAGAATTCCTGGCTGGCATCCAGCAGTTCATCATCCACAATGTCCAGATAATTGATGGTTGTCTGGATGTGGCGGTGTCCATAGGCCAGCTGTATCAGTTCCAGCGACCATCCTGCTTTTCTCCGCTCATTTCCAAAGTAATGCCGGAGCATATGAGGCGTGATCTTAATCCCTGTTTTCTTATCCATTCTTTTTAGCATGGAGTATACTGCTTCCACGTTCATTGGTTTTCCGATATTATCCCCGGAAATATTCACAAACAGGCTTGTCTGGTGCTGAAGTAGTTTTCGGTACTCTGCGATATACAGATTTAAAAAGCCGAAGGTATCTTTGCTGATCTTCGCACTTCGGTATTCTGCATTCTTTGCTCTCGCTCCATTTTCATTGTCCTCACGGAAATATACCCGGATTATGTGGTTCTGATAATCAATGTCCTTACTGTAATCAATTCCTAAGATCTCACCGATTCGGTAGCCTGTCTCTGCCAGAAGCAGCATGAGAAGCCGATCTCTTATATTGGTACACGCTTTCAAGATTTCCACAATTTCATCTTTCTTTGCTGCTCTCGCCTTATGCTCTTCCTCTTTTAAATAGCCTTTGAAACTCTTTGATCGTATGCTTTTCTTTACGCCTACTGCATCCACGGCTACAAAATAATTATAGGACAGGACTTTCAGCTCCCCGAACTGCTGGTACTCTTCTTCTATAAAAAGATAGAACCTGAACACATCTCTTAAGTATGCGTTGCAGGTTCCATTGTTTGGAGATCTGTGATTTTTATCTCTGGTATGCTTCCCGGCTTTCAGCCAGTATAAAAATTCCACAAAGTGATTTGTCTGTTCAACATAAGGCATTTGATATACGTCTGTCAATTCCTTTTTCTTTTCATGGATGTATTCCAGATAGTACAGGATTGCAAGTGCGGAGCGCCGCACCGTATTCGGTGAACATTTACTCCGTATCTTGTGCATCAGATATTTGGTTGGAAGCAGGACGATATCCAGTGTTTCCACATCTCTGATAAAGAAATAAACGGTGGAACCCTCTCTTTCTTTTTCCAGTTCATATCGTCTCATTCCTGCTCACTTCCTTTCCTCTAACGCTATACACAGTATACCCAACTCATGCCGATAAAGCTATCACAAATACCACCAATTCGGTCAAAACCGCTCCTGAAATACCACTAAACTTTTTGTCTTATTTTCTGTCCAGATCTGGGCAGAACCAACAACACCACGGATGTTATCAGCTGTAGTAACGCTCCACTTTCCGGCTTCGGATAAAGTCCTCTACTTCATCGATTTTTTCTGCCATCTGGCACTTTGGCAGGGCGTCCAGAACATCTCCCCGGTACTTTCCTTTCTTTGCCGCTCGGTGGTCTAAAATGGACACTACACAGGTGTCCTGCTCCGTCCGGATCGCCCGTCCGAATCCCTGGCGCAGTTTCTTCTGCATATCTGGAACAACAACATTTTGAATGTAGGATTCCAGTGATCGGTATTGTTCCCTTTGTGCTTCATGGATGGGGTCCGGTACAGCAAACGGCAATTTTACAATGATCAGGGACGATACCATATCCCCCGGAAAATCCACACCTTCCCAACAGGAGCCGGCTGCAAACAGAACGGCATTTTCCATCTTCTTAAACCGTGCGATTTCTTCCTGTGAGTTTCTCCATACCTGCACCATCGGGAACGGGATCTGATCCCGCAGGAGCTGCTGCACATTTCCCATCAGGGTATAAGATGTAAACAGTACCAGTGTATGCCCAAAAGTAGAACACACCAGATCACGGATCTGGCCTGCAAGTTGCTCGACCTCTTCCCGGCTTCCCTTGAGCGTCGCTTTTAAATTCTCAGGAATATAGAGCAGACAGTTCTCTCTGTAACAAAATGGGGATTCTGCTACACACTCCCGGACTCTGCTTTTCTTTTCCAGCCCGGTCATCTGTCTGGTCCTTACAAACCCATTTCCGGCTTTTAAAGTTCCACTGGTGAGAATCGAGGGAAATCCCCTGTCCCATAAGGAATCATGGAGAAACCTTGGAATCTCTCTGCTAACAGCCATAAACACAGGATCTCCCCTGCCGTCTGGCTGAAGAAATAAAACGTATCTGGTATCCTTCTTCAGAAACCAGCCGAACAGCTCTTCCATCTCTTCCAGCCGCCGGAAGATCCAGTAAGGGACATTTCCAGCAAGTCTTTTAAGCATAAGACTGAGATTCCCCCTTACCTGCTCCAGAGAAGATCGGCACTTTGCCGGAAAATAGAAATTTTCTTTTCCAGCTATGTCATCTCCCATCCCGGCCTGATCCTTACGGATTTCCATTGAAAGTGTATTAAACCAATCCTGTAGTCTCTTACCTTCCGAACTTTTATGCTCCCTGTTTAAGAAATACGAGATTTCCTGCACATCCTCTCTTCCAATACTTCTCCCATCCATCTGGCTGGCAGCTTCTGGGAGCTTATGTGCTTCATCTACTACCAATGCTCTGTAATCCGCCAGCAGAGGCCGGTATTCATTCATCCGGTGCATGGCGTCTGCCAGAAGATAATTGTGATTGCATATCTGTATAAAAACTTCCTCTTTTTTGGAAACATCCAAATATTTCTGATAACGGCATCCTGCTTTCCCCGGACACTCCCTGGGGCAGAATTTCGGTACGCACACCAGCCTGCGGTCAAAACCGCTCAGGTTATGTACGGAATCTAAATCAAAGTTATGCCGGAGGGACTTCAATGCCTCCATCTGTGCCTGATTTTTATTCTTATCCCGGACTGCCTCCAGTCTTTGGGCCAGCCTGTAATCGCATACAAAATGTTCCTTTCCCTTGCGGACAACTGCCTTTAATTCTCCCTGAAGCAGATCTGCTTTTAACAGTACATCCGATAAAAAAGGAACATATTCCTCTATGATAGCTTTCTGTAAGGCAATGCTGGAAGTGGATACCACCACAGGCCGCCTGTCACATCCCGAATAACCGGAATGCAGTACACTATATTTCCGCATCAGGATGCAGGCAGTCAGATAGGCATAGGTTTTTCCAATGCCCACTCCTGCATCACAGAGCGTGATCTCATTTTTCATAAGGGCATCCAGCATTTCATGGCAGAGACGGATCTGTTCTTCTCTTACGTGAAGCCCGACTTCCGGTAGAAGTTCCCGAAAGATTCTTTCCACTTCGCCATGCGCCCTTTTTTGATATTCATTTTTATAACACATTACTTCTCCTTGCCGGGAAGCTTATCTTACCGTACCCTTACGGACGGATCTGACTGCTTCCGGTGCTTTTGCTCCCTGCTCCTGCATTTTCTTTATGGCAGCATTTCCCCGTGCCATCATCCTTCGGATATCCGTCCGGGAAACATTCCATGTCCTTACCTTCTGTGGAGCATTCCTTACCTGCTCGGACAAATGCCTTTCACAGAGTTTCGGATAAACCACCATGGCTTCTGGCAATTCCAACGGATACTCGATCATGGGATGGTACACAATATCCCGGATCACCTGCTCATAGCTTTCCATCTGCATTCTGGCTGTACTATCCTGGTAAATATTTTTTCCTTTCATGGCACTGTAGACCTGCGATGAGATATATCCCAATGATTCAAAACTACAGTATCCATAAGGAGTTACACCGGAAAGGGAATCCGGATCTTTTAAGGCATTCAGATATACATCTTTTCCCTGGGCGATCAACCACATCCGAAAATCGGAAAAGCTGTCATCACTGCACCCTGTTTCCATCAGAATACCTGCCGCTGTCCATAAGCCATACTTATAAGCTGCATCCCGGTAACTGTAAACCAGATTATGGAATTGCAGAACATCCTCCGGTGTCATATAGAAAAGCTGTTGCTTGATCCACACCGCCGAAGCATCCAGATCGGTGCCGCACACTTCCTTTGCTTTTTCAATCAGATTCCAGAACTGATCCTTGCTCATCCCACTTCTTTTTGTTTCTTCCATCTTTCTCTCCCCTTGATGTGACGTTAATACCACAAGAATACGGCTGTAGTCTCCCACAGCCGCATGGTATCTGATATCAACGACACACTTCTTCATTGATTTCTTTTTTATCTTGCTGTTCCGCATTTGACCTCGCACCCCCGGAACTATCCCTGTATTTCTTCTGGGAAAGGGGACACTACAGGCGGGCGGCTGGCCTGCCGCCGCTCACAGATGTCCTGGGGGTCTTTCTGATTACAACCCGGAGTCCATCTTCCGCTCTCTGGCTGGTAACGTGTATCATTATCCCCCATCCGTGATCTTGGCGAAAGGCTGCCACCGCCTTATTCACAGCTATGCTTTCTCGCTCCAAGTCTAAGAATCTTTACCCTATACTTAATCATGGCGCTCATACTGTCACGCTTCTACGGTTGGGAACGTACCTGTAGTGCCGATATTCACTTGCCAAAGAACAGCCGAGGGATGTCCCTCTGCTTACTAGCCGATGGCAGTGTATTTTTTTATTCACTTCACAAAAAAATTTTTTATCGTGATTCCCCGGATCTGTTTTTCTTTTTTCCTTTTGCCGGATTCTTCTGCTGTGCATCTTTCTTCTGCTTTTCTTTCTGCTCTTTGGCTTCTTCCGGCGGCATCTTCATCACATGAAGTTCCCCGTTAAACAGGGTGAAAATTTCCGGTGACTGATATTTTTCTTTAAACTTTTCAATCTGCTCCGGTGTCAGCGAAGTAAAATCGTCTTCTGTCAGTCCTACTACAAGGAATGTTCCGGCAATGGCATCATAGACCTGTCCTCGGTCATCGTACAATGCCCGATTTAACGGCAGCCCCTCAAATTTTCCATTGCCGTTTAAAAGGATTCCAACTTTATCATCAAACGGATAGGTCATTTCAATGTCACCGCCTACCGCCTGCTGCAGATCCTCCAGCTCATTGGGGATGTTCTTGACATAGGGTGCTTTCATCGGCTCGACTACCAGCACCGTCATCATTTCTTCCTGCATTTCGGACACTTCTTTCTCATCCATCGTATCAATCCTCCTGTCTGTTCGTTCTGATAATCAGCCGATGAGAGCCTTTTGTTTTATTCAAATTTCATGGACTTTTTGATTTTCTCCCGTAACCTCCGCAGTCTTGTATAAACAGTCTGCTCCGGCAGTTCCATGTGATGGCTGATCTCCTTTGGTGCATATCCCATCATCTTCAGAACAACCATCTGAAGAGTTTTCTTGTCAGTCGATAACAGGATCTGGAGCAATTCCTCATTCTCCACGGTATCGAGCAGGGCTTCCACACTCTCTGGCTGAGACTCTCCTGATTCTTTTTCTTCCAGAAGCAGTTCCATACAGTCCAGAAGTGAGGTCTGATGTTCCCGGAATCTCCGCTCTGCGTTAAAATCGTTCCAGTCATACTCCCGGAGCTTCTGGATCGTCTCTTCATCCACACCCTGCTCACGCAGGATCTTCTCTTCCTCTGCTTTCCACTGGTTCCATCTATATTCTTCTTTTGCTTTGTTATAAGCCACTTATCTTTTCCTCCGATCTGAATTTTTGTGAAATCAAATCGGAGTGTGGCGGTGATCTGGCTCGTTCTTCCTGTCCACAGGAATGTCCGGCATCTCTGCTGTTTCCCTGCAAACACGGATCTCCTTTGTAATCATATCTTTACAAAGGCACAGTGTATCGGATGCACCTGTCAGTTAACGGTCAGAAACCTGTCAATTGACGGTCAATTTTTATCACCTTCTTTCCAGCACAAATAAAATAAGACGAACAATCTTTTTACGGATTATTCGCCTTACTGCTGTTCGTTTTCATTATTCAATTCAAATTTGTAACCTATATCCCTGACACTGACAATGCAATTCCCGGCACCGTCTTCAACGACATTCAACTTTTTTCTCAATCGCTTTACCAGACACCAGATGATATTTTTAATATCACCAACAGAATAATCTTTCCATACAAGCTGGTAAATCTGTTCAAATGTGTATAGCCATAGCTTAACCTCCCTGTCGTGCTGGGGGCTTCGCTGTCGTCTTTGCCCTGTGATACCAGTCCCAGATTGCAGCGTCAGCTATCAAACGGCGGTTTCCATTCTGTATATATTCAAGCTCGCCGCTATCCATAAGCTCGCGCAGCTTATTTTCCCCGATACCGCTAATCTTGCTCATTTGCTCAACGGTCTTTAACATAGGGAATACAGGGATAGCGGGGCTTGTTGTTTCCTTTTTTGCCATAGGAAAATACCCCCTTTCATAAATGGCTAAAAAGTCAAGTTACAAAAAGTGGGCTTTAACCGGGCGGCTGTTAGCACAACCTCGCGGGAATTGCACCCCTGCTCATTTAAGGCAGCTTTACCCATTGCCTGCGACGCTCTGAACGCTCGGACTGTGGATGTAAAGGCTTATCTTCCCTCAATGCGTGTCGTCGCCCGCAAGCTGCTAACTTGCTTCCCGTCGCGGTGTTTTTCGCTCGGCTTTTCCCGATAAGGAAATAGCGTCATGGCGCACCCTCTGTATGGCTCGGCGCAAAAAGGACGTACCCGGTTTGCCCTATACTGCGTCGCCGTTATCTTGCGTCGCTTTCTTTGTCAAGGAACATACGGGGCTGCTGCGGATTGATACGAAACGGAAAAGGGGTTAGATGATTTGACAGTTCATATATGAGGGTAGAAGTGTCCCCGGCGGTGGACGAGCTTTTTTTGATAAGCTGAAATGTGCCGTACTTTGTCGATACGCTCTATATATCATGGCGGCTACCTCCATTAGCCGCCGTTTTTACGGTGTTAGGGTCGTCGTAGACTTGCCGATAGGCAAAAAGAAGCGGCGGCTCTGAAAATCAAAGCCGCCGTAATTTAGAAATGGCGCGTGAAAATACCTCTGCTTTACGACGGCTTTTTTTCTTTTGCCGTCGTCCGGCAGATTATTTTTTTATGAGTAAGGGCGAAAAATCAATCGTAATCATAAAATTATGGTCATGTATTTCAATTATTGGATTTGTACAATTCATCATAAGTAATAGCTTTTTCACAATGTAAAGTCCTTGTCCAGACGTACCATTACTTCTTGAAACATCTGCTACATAAAAGCGTTCCAACAGTTTTGAATATTCTTCTGTAGGAATAGATGCAACAGGATTTTTAATACAGAGTTGTACAGAATCTGCAATATTAATTAGTTGAATTACAACATTATTTGTAGTGGATGTTACCGCATTGAATATAAGATTTTGTATAATGCGAATACACGCCTTTCTGTCAGCATTAAGATAGATGTCCATATTAGGTATTTCTATTTGGGGTTCAATTCCATTAACGCTGAAAATCGAATAATTGTCTAGCAGGATTTCAGTAAGCAATGAGCATAGCTCAACCTTTTCATAGTAAAATGGATATTGTCCTGCTTCTAAAAGAGAGATTTGATAAAAGTCATCTATGAGACGTTCTAATCTCAATGCTTTTCCGGATAATGCTGAAATATATTCCGCTCTTTTTTCATCAGGCGCACTTGATAGAAGTTGCAAATATCCGCGAATGGAAGTTAGTGGTGTCCGTAAATCATGAGAAAGGCAAGAAATATTCTCTTTTAATTCATTCTCCTTTTTTTGAATTTCGCCCAGATAAATATTATCTTTTGATACAATCTGATTTATGATTTCAACCAAATGCTCTAACCGCCTATCAGATAAAGACACTGTAACTAACTTTTTCGTTTTTCTATTCAGAATAGCATTTAGTTGGACGATTACTTTATATATCTGTATTTTCCAGTTAATTAAAGAAATTGAAAGGATAATGACCAATGCTATCAGAACAAGAAACATAATCGCCCAACCCATATTCTACCTCCCTTTTACTTGATTTCTTTTCTAATCATAATAAGACCGCCAACAATCAAAAGAGAAATGCACCCTATGAAATAGAATGGTAAATGCTCAATAATACCCATTGTGCGACAAGAGCTGAAATTCATCCAATAGTACATAGGATTTCCATATACAAAAATTTTTAAGGGTATTGAAACCGTCTCCATATCACTCCATAGCATTAAGTAAACAGACGCTCCACTGAATACATATAAGCAGCAAATCCCTGTTACAATCCCTGTATTTTGAATAACGACACATAAAAAAATAGAAATGCTTTCTAATGCTAATAAAACCGTTCCGCAAGCAAGAGCCCATCCCAAAAGGTTTATTACTTCACTCGCAGTTGGAATGTAACCGGATTGTATGATTTCAATAACGAAAAATGTAGCTACAAAAATCAGATACGTTATCAGAGACACCACCAATATTGTAATCGCTTTGGTGTAGTAGAGAATAGTTCGTTTAGTGCCGTATGCAACAGATAATTTGATTGTACCCGTATTATATTCTTTTGTAAAAAATATGGTTGCAAATAAAATGCCAATAATCCAGAAAAAGGCTGTATATGCAAGAGATGAGCGGGCAACAGTTTGAAACGTTGGTATTTCACTAGATAGATAACACTTAGCTTGAAATCCGATTACACTTTCTGTTCCATCTCCGGCTCCAAAAAAAGTCATGTCACCAAGTGCAAAAGAGACCATTATAACCGCCGCACATACGCCTAATATAGTTATCAATATCTTTGAGTGACGCAATTTATAAAATTCAGCTTTAAAATGGTTAATCATTTTGGCACCCTCCTATCAAATTAGTGTAATAAGTTTCAAGACTATCTCCAGATTGTGCTAACTGATAAATCGTAATATTATTTGCACTTAGCAACGCTGATACTTTTCCGGCATTTTCAACATAATCATATAGATGAATACTTTTGTCTGGCATAACAGAAAAATTTGAAGTATTCAGTTTGCTTTCCAATAAAACACTAGCAGCAGCTACATCATTCACTTGCAACAACAAATGCTTTTTGCAGCGTTTGTCTAACTCTGTAGCGGTAATTTCCTGTAAAAGTTTCCCCTCATGTAAGATACCATATCTATTTGCTAATTGATGAAGTTCCGTGAGAATGTGACTTGAAATCAAAATAGTGATTCCACGTTCTTTATTTAGTCTTTTGAGTAAGTTTCTTAATTCGATAATTCCAGTAGGGTCTAGTCCGTTAATTGGTTCATCTAGTACGAGAAATTCAGGATTCCCAAGCAAAGCGATTGCGAGAGCTAGTCTCTGCCGCATACCCAAAGAGAAATCTTTTGCTTTTTTCTTTCCGGTATCTTTCAAACCAACTAATGCTAAAGCATTATCAATGCAACCTTTTCCTGGAATACCGCGTTGCAAACGTTGTACCTCCAAATTTTCATAGGCTGTCATATCAAGATAAAGAGAAGGGCTTTCAATAATACAGCCAATGCGCTCACGCTGCTTTGCAAGTTTCTTATTGCTTTCACCGAATAAAGCAATTTTGCCAGTAGTAGGTTCTGCCAGTCCGGTTAGTAAACGAATCATTGTTGTTTTACCGGCACCGTTTTCTCCGATAAACCCATAAATATCTCCTTGCATTACAGACATAGATACTTGATTTAGGGCTAGTGTATTGCGATACTTTTTTGTGATGTTGATAGCTTCAAAAACTGTTACGTTCATTTTTTCACAGCTCCTTTCTTGTTATTTAGTATCGCAGACAATTCCTTGAATAATCTAAAGGTAAAGCTAAAGATTATCTAAAGCTCACTTTGCAAATCGGTAACCCAAGCCCCATATGGTCTTAATTCGGCAGCCTTCGCCCTTTAATTTTTTTCGTAAGTTACTTATATGTGTGTTAATGACATCATTATCCCTTGCAAATGGTTCTTGCCAAATACTTTCATAAAGATTTTGCTTAGAAAAAACTTTATCAGGATATTTCGCCAGTAGTTCTACAAGTTGATACTCTTTTGCTGTAAGCACAATAATTTCGTCTGCAACAGTAACTATTTTTGAAGATGTATTAATGGAAAGTTCTCCAAAGGTCAAACAAAGATTGGGAGTATCTTTTTGACTTCTTAGCAAATTGCGTTCAATTCGCGCTAGTAATTCGTCCAAATCAAACGGCTTTGTTAAATAGTCATCAGCACCCAAGCGTAGCAGTTCGACTTTGTTGAATGTTAAACTTTTTGCAGAAACAACAATTACAGGTACGTCTGAAAATTTTCTGATATTTCTAATTAACTCATCTCCACTGATAAAAGGAAGCATTAAATCTAAAATAATTAAATCCGGGGATAATTCTTTTATACGTTCAATCGCATTTGCACCAGTAAGTGTGAAGAAGACTTGATAATTGTACTTTTCCAGATGGTCTTTTATCATAACGCAAATTTCTTTATCATCTTCGATAATTAAAACATTATTCATGTTGAAACTCCTTTCTGCGTCTATCAGTCGGCTTTTCCGCGTCTTTTGGTATCAGCCACATACTACCAAATTTTGAAACGCCCGGTATGCGCTCCCCCTCACAAAGTTTCTGCACCCGTCTTTCTGAAATGCCCCATTTGCCCGCTGCTTCTGCACAAGACATATATTCCATAAGCCACCCGTCCTTTCTTCAAAGTTTATCAGTATAATTATATACGGTATGGCGAATAATAGCAAGTGCGGAAATAGGCATTATTTAGGTTCGTTATAGGAAGTATATAGACATATCCAAGAAGAAAGGGGAACAGTAAAATGTAACTGGGTGAATGAATATGGCAAAAAGACCAGTAGAAAAGTACGACTTCAAGGCTTTTGGGCAAGCAATAAAGAACGCGCGGAAAGAGCGCAAAGAGAGCCGCAAGAAAGTAAGCGACGAAATGTATATTTCCCCGCGTTACCTTGCAAACATTGAGAACAACGGGCAGCACCCAAGTTTACAGATTTTCTTTGAGCTTATGCTGCGCTATCATATATCCGTAGACCAGTTTCTTTTAGATACGCAGCCGGAGAAAGACACAAAGCGGCGGCAGCTTGACGCGCTTCTTGATGATATGAGCGATACAGGCATACGGATTGTCACCGCAACGGCAAAAGAGATTTCCGAAGTCGAAAAAGAGGGCGAATAGGAATGTCCGGCCTAAAACTGAATAGGATTTAGGAAGCGTTGTAATCTTTTTTGAGATTGCAGCGTTTTTCTTTTGCGTAAGTTTGGCAAAACGGGGCTTTCTGTTGTAATAGGGAGTAAGAAAAAACTTTCATAGCAAGCATAGGAAGCGGGTACCCACTTCCGTATTTTCGCCCTCCTGCGCTGCGACGCGTCGGTTGAAAATGGCTTATTGGGAAGTATCCCAAACCCTCGGAATGGAAAGGAGCGAAAGCATGGACGGACGCAAAAGAACGGTACAAATCAAATTTAGAGTAACAGAAGCGGAACGGGATTTAATTCTTGAAAAAATGAAGCTCGTCCCCACCCGGAACATGGCGGCATATCTTAGGAAGATTGCCATTGACGGATACATTATCCAAGTAGACCATGAAGCTGCGGCAAAGGCACTCAAAACGGCGGGCATTACAAAGCTCCCCAATCCCGCCACGCTGCAAAAGGAATATGAAGCACTCCAAGCGCAGAAAGAAGCCCTTTACGCCGATTATGGCAAGCTGAAAAAGAAAGTCCGGGAATATGACGTTATCAAGCAGAACATAGACAGCATTTTGCAGACAGGAAAGCAGCTTGCGGATAGAGGGCTTTTTCTCCTGCGTCAGCTTCTTTGCGGAAAATTCCTTAAAAGCTGCGGTCAGCACGTCAGCGTCGCGCCCTTTGAAAAACACAAGGTAGCGGGGCGGGCTTTCCGTCGTGTCCTTTTTCAGCGCAAAGTCGATACCGTACTTTTTCGCCGTACTCTCAAAGGCTTTGATATTGCCCTCGGTAATCTCAATGTTGGAAACGCCCGCGTTCTGCTTCATAAGCT